>SCPN01001519.1_pt1 | contig 74473 bp, 76 predicted proteins | sample 6106831 | NCBI WGS metagenome assembly SCPN01 (sample SAMN10720447, study PRJNA508395) | human gut metagenome | isolation source: Participant 1, 0 month
GCCCCTCCCGCCAAGAAGCAGCACCCGTTCGCACTTCACAAGCCGCTATTTACCTACTTTAAGACTGCGCACCAAAATCAAAGTGCATCAGGAAACGGAGAGCTGGAACCCCTTATAAACAAAGGGTTTGCAGCTCACCGGCTCTTCAACATATTCAAACTCTACAAAGACTAACGCTTTGTTTAGGAATTATTCTCTGTAATTCTCGTTCCTTTGATTATTTGATATATCCATATTATCCTGCCTATACGAGCTAATGTTATCATTTTGTTATCGGCATTGATAACACCTACTGATAACTGTGGATAATAACTATATGTAGCATGTCAAATTATAAGCTATTTTGCTTAGAGATTCAACACAAAACTGAAATTTTACTTTTCCTTATATTCATCTGGTATTGCTATTTGAAATGTTTCACACAACAGCATCACATCATGCACATCATTTTTATCGTGTTCATATCCCAAATGAAGCATTACCTGACTCAATGGTTCAATACAAGAAACAGTTATATCTCCAACTTTTCCAATACCGGAAAAGTTTTGATGGAAATATATCTCCCTCATAAACAATTCCGTCATCTGTAAATTCAAAACAATGTAAATCAATGATTCTTTGTTTATCATCTTTCCAGACAGTATGACCATCCGTTGTATAATCAGTATTTACTTCCTCAAATCCATGCTGCTTAATCACATAAATATAATCATGATAATGTTTCAGTTCAACAAACAAATCAATATCATTGTGTATTCTTGATTCTCTTTAAGAAGTGCATCAACACCCCATCCGCCATCTAAATATACTTTAATTTGTTTTGCAAAGCATATTTTATAATTTCACATGCATCTTCTGTACGTACCATAATCTATCCTCCAAATTCAAATCTTTGTATGCTTTCCAACTCACTAAAAGCCTGAAATTTGTCAGTCTTTCATCCTTTTTGTTATCAATCACCAATTAGCTGTAATCCATTAGGATTTAGCTGATATATTTTATCGCACACCTCTTCAATATACTTTCTATCGTGAGAAATGCTAATGACAGCCCCCGGAAATTCTCGGAGCATTTTTCTTATTACCGGACCGGACAATGGTGAAAATTTCTTGTCGGTTCATCCAGAATAAGAACATTTGCACCACTTAAGCTCATCCTCAAGAGAAGCACTTTCGCCTTTTGTCCGCCTGATAACTCCCGAATCGGATGCTCCATTTCATCTGGTGTGTATTTAAGTGAACCAAGGTATGTTCTAATTCTTGTACGCTTTCTTATCCCTGTTTTATCAAGGTAATCAACCGGTGTAACATCCAAATCCAGCAGGTCTTCATAAGTTTGAGGCATATATTCTGCTTTAATGTCATTCCGATTTAGGAGTTCTTCCCGCTATCTTTTTAGAAGAGTCGTTTTTCCTGCCCCGTTGGTCTCTATCATACAGATTTTTCTTAACTTTTTATTTTTAAATGAATTCCTTCTGCTAAAATTCTTTTGCCATCCGGAGTCACAAGCTTTGAAAGTTCATATTCTATGACCGTTTTTTTTTTTTGTGTGAGTTTTCATCCCCTAATTTGACAAAGATTGCTTCTTCCTGTTCCGGCATCTGAGTCATATTTTCATCTTCTTTTTCAAATCTTCGTTCCATTGCCTTAACCGTATGCATTTTGTCCTTTAAGTTTTTGGCAACAGACGGTGCTTGTCTGGTACAACTTCTTAATGCACCTTGTACACTCTGCATAACTCTTTGATATTTTCATCGCGAATCTTTTTCTCCTACGGTCACTCAGTGCCCGCTGTTTTTGGATTTCAAATTTATGAAGCCGTTCTTCCACATAGCGTCTATAGGGAAGCTTTGCCACGGTATATCTCGCCTTTGTTTTTCGTATAATCTGCTCGATATGTATCACCATGTTGGCAGTACGCTCTATCAGCGTTTCATCGTGTGAAATAAAAAGCACAATGTGCTTCCAGTCATTTATGATTTTTTCCAGTAATGTAAGCGTCGCAATGTCGATGTCATTGGAAGGTTCGTCCAACAACAGCACAGAAACATCGCGAATGAAAAGCCTCATAAGTTGTGTCTTGACTTTTTCGCCTCCTGAAAGACTACCCATTGTCTGGTTACTGTAGAAAAAATCATTTTTCATTCCAAATTTTCCCGCAATAACAGACAATTCTTTAGGCGTTTCTCCCAGAATACAAAAAAAAAGAAAAATATTCGTATATTGTTTTTTCCTTATCTTCATCGAGCATCTCCTGCGGAAGATAACCAAGACGTTCGTGTCCCATTATCCTTTCCCCATCTGCTTCTATATAGTTTTCTACAAGCGACGGATTGTATATCCACTTCATTAATGTCGATTTCCCATTCTCCAATAATAACTGCCTTATCTCCATCATTTAGCACAAGGTTGAAATCATTAAGAATTATTCTGTGGTCTTTTTATGTGTTAAATTTAATTTTTTATCTGCAACATTAAAGTTTCTCCTTTCGAAGTCTGAGCCATTATTATTTTGAACACACAAAAACGAGTCTTTTTTGCATACGCAAAAATAGACTCGCTAAATAGACCCTTATTTCTTTTCCAAAAGGAAAACAAAGGAAATGCCTCTTGCGATAATCCAACTTAAGCGTACACAAAACAAACCTATTCTCTACAGGCTCAATAACTATATGTGTCTTACTTAAATCAAATTATCTATTAATCATTTCCTCACCTTACACAAAATGTGCCTTTCTTTCTTCTAATGGCAATACTATCATACTGTATTTTTTTTTTTTTTTTTTTTTCACCTTATGGAAGTGCAAATTAAAATTTTCACTTCCTAATTATACATCCAACCATTACGAAATTCAATCTTTCACAACCTCTTTACAACCACAACCACAGCACTCCAGCAAACGCAGGAGCACCATACCGTAAAACGCTTATGTGTAAATCAACCCGTTCCTACAACTTCCCTCACACAAGCCTGAATATTATTCATTCCAATCCATTCGTAGGGATTATCTTTCTTTAATTGTTCCGTCACATCTTGTCTGTCGGCATATTCCTTTACCAGTCGAAGAAACATATCCTCTGCTTGCTTATCGACTTCTGCAAGATAACTATGCAGCTTTCCGCTTGTCAGCAGGTTCATATATAACACTTTATAGTGTTCCTTTAAATGCCTTGCATGTCGTTTCCCCCATAAACCAATCGGCTCTATTTCTTCTTCGGCTGGTACTGTGATGTTCGGCAATAAATAATCACCCACCTGTCTATAAGTTCCGCCCATTTCTTCAAAAATTGTCTTTGTCATTTTCCTTTTCCTCCTGTGATTTTTGTCTATCGTGATCGTGTATTATCACGCTTGCGACCTTTAACTGTTCTTGCCTGCTCCAACAAATCATCTATCTGTTTGCGACCAAAAACCTTACGGAGCAGGCTGTAATCTTTATTTTCTGCTTTTAGGATTTTGTTTTCTTCGGTCAATCTTTCATTGACTTTCTCCAAACGCTGATTGGTGCGGTATAACTGTGCATTCGCTGTATTCAGCCTATGATAGTTGTCCCACCCTCAAAGCAGCGCAAGCGCACCGTTTTGACAAGTTGCTTCAATTTCCTTACAACCGGCTCTGCCATTTTGGTTTTATATGCCTTTGCAGTCATAAATTTCTCTGGTTCTGGCAACTGATATTTCGGTGCAGTATCAAGCTCTATTTCAAGATTTGACAGCTCGTCTTTTGCCTTATCATAGTTCAATACTCGTTCCGACAACACATCAAATTCAATCTGTTTCTGCTCGATTTTCGCACCTAATGCCGCCACTTTTCTCTTTTCCTGCTTTTATAATCCAAAACAGAAAGATGTTTTTTTTTTTCTAAATGTTCCCACTCAATCCCATAACGTTCCATCACCGCCGCAAGCTGTTCTTTTCGGACTGTATCCATTGCGACCACCTGTATCGCCACGACTGCCGCCCTTAAAACCTTGCGTTGCAAGAGCCTGCTTTAGTGACACTCTTGTATCAAGTCCACGCTTGCTGCCTGTGGTAAAAGGTACAAAATCTATGTGCAGATGTGGTGTAGCTTCATCCATATGCAGATGAGCCGAGAACACCCGAAGCTGTGGATTTCGCCCTGAAAACCCTGATAGTATTCATCTAAAATCTGCTTTGCCAGTTCTCCGTTTTCCGTATCGGCGTTCATATTTCCCTTACCGCCCACCTGTAAAATGATTTCGTGGAACGGTTTTTCCTGCTTGGAACTTCGGATTTTTTCATAATAATCTTTTATCTTTCGGTCTGACCTTATCTGCTTGGCATTGTATCTTTCCAATGCTTCATCAAACAATTCGTGATAAACTGTCTTTATATTTTCATTGCAGTAGTCGATATTGAGATGAGTACGAGTTCCGTCTACATTTTCTGCTCGGAACTTTCGGCTATTGTGATTGACCGAGCCTTTACCGACCATTGCACTTATCGTTCTCTGCATTTTTTCATCTCCCATCTGTAAATTTCAACATTCTCAGGTTTTGTTACTTTTGTCGTACGCAAAGCACTTTGACGGGTACACCCATCAAAATGCGACCTGTAAACAGGTTTTGCGTTCTCCTCCGAGGGTGAGCGTGCCGGTACGCCACGCCTGCGAACCGACCGAGCCAGCAGGCGAGACCAAAGAGCCGCCTTTGAAAAGGCACTCTCTGCACACCTCTAAACTTTATCCCGGTGTCAGTAGACGATGGTGACAATGTTTTCACAGCGTGCTGCTCTCAAAAACATTGACACCTTTGACACTGTTTGTCACGCCGTCTGCTCGGTTTCTTTCCAAAGTGAAACCTTTCTTCCGTCGTGTGTGCGGCTGTTCTGATAACGGATACCGTAATCACGAAACAGCCTGCTTGCGTTGATACTGAGCCTTAAAGAAAGTACATTCGGCTTTATATCCACCGCAAGCCTTTCGCAAAGTTCCGAAGCAGTTCCTTCCCATCTGTCACTTTCCGAAAAGAGCGTATCCGCTATCTTCTCAAGCAGAGGTTCGGGCGGTTCTTTCCACATCTCCGTTTCCGATTTTGCAAAGTTCCACACCAATCGCTCGCTGTCCCTTACAAGATGGATTTTCATATCCTGCTGGTCTCTGCCAGCAACATCAAGTGTGGCATTGTTGGAAGTACGCTTGTCCTTACTGAGAACAAATGCACCGTCTGCCGCACCCATCAGACCATTCGTGCCTGAAATCATATCGAATATATCTTCCGATTTTTGTTTGCGTGTATGATGAACAATAAGCATTGAAACCTTGTAACTGTCTGCCAACGCTTTCAGCCTTGCCACAACATCATAATCACTTGCGTAGCTGTAATCTGCTCCGCCTGCTTCACGCACACGCTTTAAGGTGTCTATGATAATCAAGCCTGTGTCTGGGTGTTCCCTCATAAACCCTCTTATCTGTTCTTCCAGTCCGCCATTGACCGTTTTACATTCCGTTGCGAAATACAGATTGCCTGTCTCCTTTGCACCGAACATCTGAAACAATCGCTTCTGCAAACGTGGGTAATCATCTTCAAGGGCAAAATAAAGCACCGTTGCCTTACGCACCTTATACTCCCAAAGTGCCTGTGCTGATATGATAGGCAAGCTGTGCCATCATAAAGCTCTTTCCACTTTCGGGGAACCTACTAAAAGGGAAGTTCCCTTTTAGCAGACCGTCGATAAGTGGTGTCTGAACCTCAAACACCGTATCATACAGCGTTGTCATTGATACTGTTTTCAGATAGGAAGGGTCTAACTGTCTGAGTATTTCCCTTTGCATTTCTTCAAAAGATTGCTCGTACCCCTTGAAATCCGTATCCTGATTGACTATACTATTGTCAGTACATTTGGAAAGTGACTGTTCCGCATCTGTTGCCGCAGATACATTTGGAATAGTCATTTTTTTATTCTCCATTCGCATCCTCTCCTTTCAAACCGCCGAGAATAATGGAAATCAGTTCTATTACACTCAGCAGTTCATCATCCACACCTTTTCCTGCTTCAATCCTTTCAGTTCCGCAAGGACTGTGGCAAATTCCGTTTTCAACGCCTTATACACTCTCGGATTGCCCTGTACCACCACATCCTGATTTAAGCAACGGCGGTAACAATACTCCTGTTTTGGCAATCCTGATAGAGCTACAGCTCTGTTAATGAGTTCGTTTTCTTCGGGCGATACTCGAAACCCTACTGTGATATTCCTCCAACGATTTTTGTTATCTCTGTTCTTAGCTGACATTTTCAAAATCTCCTTTCCCTAAATCATCTAATTTTTCTGCCATCTCAATCTGCTTTGACGGAAAGAGTGCGTACTGATAAGTAATATCAATACTTTCGTGACCAACTCGGTCAGCAATCGCCACCGCAGAAAAGCCCATATCAATCAAGAGTGAAATGTGGCTGTGACGGAGATCGTGAATGCGGATACGCTTCACGCCTGCCGCCTTTGCCCTCTGTCCATCTCGTGATGAAGATAGCTTTTCGTCACCGTAAAGATACGGTCTTTCTTCTTCAATCCGTAAAGCATACCGAGATATTCTTTCATTTCCTCACACAGAAACTTCGGCATTTTAATCGTGCGGTTGCTCTTTTTCGTTTTCGGAGAAGTAATCACATCCTGCCCTTTCAAACGCTGATAGGATTTATTGATTGTGACTGTTTCCTTATCAAAGTTGAAATCTGCCGGAGTCAAAGCTAACAGCTCGCCCTCTCGGATACCGCACCAGTAAAGCATTTCAAACGCATAAAAGGAAACAGGCTTGTCCATCATCTCAAAGAGAATTTCTTGTATTCTTCCTTTGTCCAGAACAGCATTTCCTTGTGTTCCTCACGTCCCATATTTCCCACCTTTGCCGCAGGATTGGAACGCAGTTCATAGTAGCGGACAGCGTGATTGAAAATGGCGGACAACTGATTGTGCAGCGTTTTCAGATACGTCTGTGAATAAGGCTTTTTCTTCTCTAATCACGATAGGCAAGCATTTCATTCTGCCAAGTAATAATCTCCTTTGTGGAAATCTCGCTGATTTTCAGTTTCCCGAAATACGGAAGTATCTTTGTGCGTATGATATGCTCTTTGGTAAGCCACGTGTTTTCCTTCAAACGGTTCTTCACATCATTGATATAAAGCTCCGTAAAGGCTTCAAACTCATATCAAGGTCTGAAGAAGTCTGCAATTTGAACATTCTTTCCCATTCCTGTGCTTCTCGTTTGGTAGCAAAGCCACGCTTGCATTTCTGCTTGCGTTCCCTTCCAGTTCACATACCTTGCCATCACATACCAAGTACCGTTATCTTCATTCTTAAATACCGGCATTTACATTTCTCCTGCTCCGTAGAGCCTTTCGTAAAATACTGGCGATTTACACGCCCTGCAATCGTAATAAAGCCCTTTGCTTTCAATTCCTCATTTAATTGTCTGATGAGTTTATATGCATAAGGTTTTGATACGTTTAGTTCCTGAGCCACATCTTCGGCTCGGATAAATCTGTTTTCCATATCCTTTTCTTCCTTTCTTAAAATAATTTTTTGCTTGCCGCTTTCTCCGTGTTAAAGTTCCAACAGGCACTCCTGCTTGTCGGCAGGCGCTGTGCTGTCCCAATGCACCGCAGTACATCAGGCGCTCGCTCGGGGTTCCCTGAAAGTCGGAGACTTTGGGGAAGAGGAGGAGCAGTGCAGCGAATGAGCTTTGTGCTTGCACACACAAGAACGAACGATACGGAACTTGCTCCGACGAGGTCTGGCGGTTTGGCTTTTCGGACGGTCATTCAGTTGTCGCATTAAGCATATTTGTTTAATTCGTAATTTATTTTACTAAACATATTTGCTATTGTCAAGTGGTTGCAAAGAAAATATTAAACATTTTTGTTTCGGTTTTCTTGACTTCCACTAAACATTTCTGCTATACTTATTTCACTAAATATAAAAGGAGCGTATCATTATGGCTATCAGCGAAAGAATACATTTTTTCAGACTAATGCGTGGTATGACACAAAAGTATCTCGGTACAGCAATCGGTTTTCCAGAAAGAGTGCTGATGTGCGTTTGGCACAGTACGAAACTGGTACACGCAAACCGAAAGCAGACCTTACAAATGCATTGGCACAGGTGCTTGATGTTTCTCCACAGGCTCTTGATGTTCCTGACATAGACAGCTATATCGGTCTTATGCACACTCTGTTTACCCTTGAAGATATTTACGGTCTTACTGTCAGTGAAGCAGACGGAGAGGTATGCTTAAAGGTCAACAAGGACAAAGGCAGAGAAGCATATGAACTCCTCAAAATGCTGTATGCTTGGAAAGAACAGGCAGACAAGCTATCTTCCGAAGAAATCAACAGAGAAGAATACGATAACTGGCGTTACCATTATCCAGAGTTCGACACCACACAGCGTTGGGCAAAAGTTCCATCACAGGAATTAAGTGACGCCTCGTGAAAGCATTCAAAGACCACTTGAAAGATAAATAAGCACCTACAGGACCTGCCACTGGCAGCTCCCTACAGATGCTTTGAAAACAAAAAAAAAGCCCTTAACTATGGTTATTAACCACAGCTAAGGGCTTAGTTTATAATATGGAATTTGTTCAGAGCCAAGCTCCGAACTTTAGTCTGCAAGCCACCTGTTAATTGTTCCGTTACCCATAAACCACTGGATAACAAGAATAATGGCACTTGCTATGACTGTTATCAATTTGTTATCAAAAGACTAATCGAAATCGCTGAAACCCGCATAAACACTGGCTTTTTTAAGCAACTCGATTTATTCAAACTCAATCGTTCCAGGTGGTTTTACTAGTCAGATCATAGAATACTCTGTTGACCTAACGCACCTCATTTATAATTCTACTCATGACTGTCTGGAGAACCTCAAATGGAATCTCTGCGCCTCTGCTGTCATGAAATCAATTGTGTTGACTGCACGAAGTGCAACTGCATAGTCATAAGTTCTCTCGTCACCCATTACACCTACTCTTCTCATATTTGTCAGGGCTGCAAAGTACTGTCCGATGCTGCGGTCAAGTCCTGCGTTTGCAATCTCTTTCTCTGTAAATTGATATACGCATCCTGAACGATACGAACTTTATCAGCTGTTACCTCGATGATACGAATTCCAAGTCCCGGGCCTGGGAATGGCTGACGGAATACCAGGTTTTCTGGAATTCCAAGCTCAAGACCGGCTTTACGAACCTCATCTTTGAACAGGTCGCGGAGGGTTCGATGATTTCTTTGAAATCAACATACTCCGGAAGTCCTCCTACGTTGTGATGAGACTTGATCACTGCTGATTCTCCGCCAAGTCCGCTTTCTACAACGTCAGGATAAATTGTTCCCTGCGAGGAAGTCAACTGCACCAATCTTCTTGGCTTCTTCAAATACACGGATAAACTCTTCACCGATAATCTTAGCTTCTTGCTTCCGGCTCAGTAACGCCTGCAAGCTTTAGTAGTAATTCTTCCTGTGCATTAACTCTTATAAAGTTAAGGTCGAACTGTCCTTCTGGTCCAAATACTGCCTCAACTTCATCGCCTTCATTCTTACGAAGAAGACCGTGATCTACAAATACGCAGGTGCTCGTTTCCAATAGCTCTTGAAAGAAGTCCGGCTGCAACAGATGAATCAACACCCCTGAAAGAGCAAGTAAAACCTTCCGTCGCCAACTTTTTCACGGATTTCCTGATGGTATTTTCAACAAATGCATCCATCTTCCATGTCCGGCACATCCGCATACTCCACGAACAAAGTTGTTGATCATCTTGGTTACTTCCGGTGTATGAAGCACTTCAGGATGGAACTGGATTGCATAAAGTTTTCTTGCACTCTCTGCTGCAACTGGGCAGTCTGCTGTGTGGGCAACAATCTTAAATCCTGGTGCAATTGCGAGATATAGTCAAATGGCTCATCCAGCAATTGTTTTGCAGAGACATTTCAAATACTTTGAATCTTCTTATCTATGATGTTTCTGTCTTTCCATACCTCTGACGTGCTTTTCTCAACTTTTCCGCCAAGTACGTGAGACATAAGCTGTGCACCATAACAAAGACCAAGTACCGGAATGCCAAGCTTAAAGAGTTCTTCAGAATAAGTCGGTGAATCCGGTTCATAACAGCTATTCGGTCCTCCTGTCAGGATAATTCCCTTCGGGTTCATTGCTTTAATCTTTTCGATATCAATCTTATAAGAATAAATTTCGCAATATACATTACATTCCCTGACACGTCTTGCGACAAGCTGGTTATACTGTCCACCAAAGTCAAGTACAATCACTAATTCGTTCTTCAAGGTTTTCCTCCTGTAAAATACTATCCTTTCAGACCGCTTTTTCTATTTATTGCTTTTATATTTTATTATAGTAGAGCTCTGGATGTTTTACAAGCATTTTCTATCGCCTGAACCAAAGTTTGAACTCTGGTCTGCAATTAAAACTCATATTCAGGCATCATCTTTCTAACACAAATGACAACTTTCTTCTGTATTTACACAATTGCCCCATGTTTCCACTTTCCATTAAAGTACCGGATAATAAAACAGATTGCACGTACTACCCAGTCGATCACCATTGCAACCCACACGCCAAATACTCCCAGTCCCATATATTTTCCTACCAGATAACTGAATCCGATCCGGAAAATCCACATCGACACAATCGATGTATACATACAGGCTTTTGCATCTCCTGCCGCACGATACGCTGCTGGAAGAGCAAATGAAAGTGGCCAGATAATCATTGCACTGATTCCATGGAAATGAATAATATTTGTTGCTGCCGCAGCTGTCTGATCTGACAAATTGTATGCTTTCAAAATCAATGGAAGTGCAAGGAAAATAAGTGCTACCGTTCCCACCATTGCCACATAAATGATCGCAAGCAGTTTTTTCAGATAGTAATGTACCTGTTCATAGTCATTTGCGCCGACGCACTGGGAAATAACTGTCGTAATTGCCAGCGAGATCGCCATTCCAGGAAGAATCTGGAACAGCGCAATCGCATTGGAAACTGCATTTGCCGCAATTGCATAAGTACCGAAGGTTGAAACCAGACTCAGCACTAAAATTTTGCCCAGCTGAAACATACTGTTTTCCAGACCATTGGGAACCCCAATTGCAAGTATTTTCCGTATCATTCTTCCATCAAACCGGATTTTCAGTGTCCGCTCAATATGCAAGATACGTGTCTGATTGCAGAGCAACACTGTTATCACTATCGCGGCAACCATTCTGGAAATCAGTGTCGGTATTGCAACACCCGCCGTTCCGATCCGTAATCCGAACACAAGAATTGCATTTCCGGTTACATTGATTGCATTCATCAAAAGCGATACCCGCATAGATACCTGCGAATTCCCCATCGCACGGAAAATTGCTGCCCCACCATTATATAACGCGATAAATGGAATCGAAGCTGTTACAATTAGCAGATAAATATCTGCATGTCCTTTTACTTCCGCTGTAATGTGGCCAAATACCTGATTCAGAATTATATCTTTTCCAAAGTAAACCAATATCATGATCGCAACCGCACTAAGACTCACAAACCATATCAGCTGTGTAGCCGCTTTACATGCTGATTTTTCATCTTTCCTGCCAATATACTGTCCGGCAACAACTGCTCCACCAGTCGCCAGTGCTGCAAAAATATTGATGATCAGAATCATAATATTGTCAACCAGCGACACGCCCGACACAGCTGCTTCTCCAACATTTGCAACCATAATAGAATCTGCCATTCCAACAAAAACTGCCAATAACTGCTCGATTACCAAAGGTCCGATCAGATTTGCCAGTTCCCGATTGGAAAACAGATAATGACTTCGATCCTGTTTTTGTTTCGTTTTCCCCATTCTTCTCTTTTCCTGTCCCTTCTCTTTTGTATATCCCCGTTTTCTCTATTATATACTGTAAAAATGTAATACACCATCTTTTTGCAAAGAAAAGGATTTTTTATGCGTGCTGATGCAGGTACTTTTCTCTGGTAGCAAGTCCGCCCCGGATGTGCCGTTCCGATTTGTTCAGATCCAGAACCTTTCGCGCCTCACCTGCAAGAGATGGGTTGATCTGGAGAAGGCGTTCTGTTACATCTTTATGTATCGTACTCTTACTTACCCCAAACGCCACCGCCGTCTGCCTCACCGTCGCCTTATTTTCAATAATATAATAAGCAATCTCAACCGCTCTCTCCTCAATATAATCTTTCATAAAACCCTGCATAGTTTGTTTTTTACAATCTATGCAAAGGCGAAGGATGTATGTCTGATTAAACTTCCTTCAAAAATATCTCATTCAATTTCTCCCAACTTACCTTTTTTCTTCCCCTAATTTTCCCGCTTTCTCTCTCAATCCTGCTATTTCACTCTCCAGAATCCACTGACCTGCCAGTAATATTTTACCATGCTCTTTTTCTTCTATTTCATGAAGTTTTTGTACTATTATTTTTTCCATCAGCTTCCCCTCCTTTCCCTTTCTAGCCTATAGCTGCACGCGGCGTGCAGTCAAAGGCTTTTATTTTGGAATTCTGGTTATCTTCTCCATCCTTCCTTGAAAGGGTATGTTTATTTCGCGAATTCTCCAGATTGACTTTCCCCTCCTCATAAGTTATCCTTATCATAGTACGCCATGCTGACATATTTGCAGCACTGGTGAATTTTATTATTTTTACAGGTAAGGATTTGAGAAAATGAGTAAAACAAAAACAATCGACCTGACTTCCGGGCCGATTCTAAAGACGCTGGCAGAGCTGGCACTTCCGATCATGGCTTCCTCGCTGCTGGGGACAGCCTACAATATTACGGACATGGCATGGATCGGCATGCTGGGTTCCAAAGCCGTTGCCGGGGTGGGCGTTGGGGGAATGTACGTCTGGCTCTCACAAGGGCTCGTAGCACTTCCGCGAATGGGCGGACAGGTCAATGTCGCACAGGCCTGCGGACGCGGAGACTATGAACAGGCAAGGGGATATGCCGCTTCCGCTCTGCGACTTACATTTTTACTGGGAATTTTATTTGCTGCAGTATGTATCGTGTTTATTCATCCGCTGCTCGGCTTTTTTAACCTCGGAGATGCAGAAACTTATACCGCTGCGAAATTATATACACTGATCACCTGCGGACTGATTCTGTTTTCATTTTTAAATCTGACTCTGACCGGACTTTCTACTGCGCAGGGAGATTCCAAGACACCGCTTATGGCAAATCTTCTTGGACTGGTTGGTAATATGATCCTGGATCCGATTCTGATCCTCGGATTTGGACCATTTCCAAGGCTTGAGGTTGTTGGCGCTGCAGTTGCTACCGTGACCTCGCAGATACTGGTTCTGATCGTCATGCTGATTCGGATTATGCACTCTGATCTGGAACCAAATATTCTGCAAAACATGCATGTACTGTCGCGTTTCCCTGCAAAATACTACATCAGTATTTTTAAAATTGGATTTCCGACAGCAGTACAGAGCAGTATTTACTGCATGATTTCCATGATTCTCACACGAATGGTTTCTGCATTCGGGGCAGGTGCCATTGCCACACAGCGAGTCGGCGGACAGATTGAATCTGTTTCATGGAACACTGCTGACGGCTTTGCTGCTGCGTTAAATGCTTTCGTTGGTCAGAACTACGGTGCAAAGAAACCAGACCGTATTCGGAAAGGATATAATATTTCATTTAAAATCCTCGCTGTCTGGGGACTCATTGTAACCGGTGCTTTCGTATTCCTGCCAGGACCGATTGCTTCCCTTTTCTTCCACGAAAAAGATGTTCTGGCGATTGCGATCAACTATCTGATCATCATCGGATTCAGCGAAACCTTTATGACCATTGAGCTTATGACCATCGGCGCACTTTCCGGTCTTGGTATGACAAAGCTTTGCAGTATCATCAGCATTGTCCTCACCAGTGCCAGAATCCCACTTGCCATGATCCTCACTCAAACCAGCCTCGGTCTGAATGGTGTATGGTGGGCACTTACAATTACCTCTATCACCAAAGGAATTGTTTTCTACTTCACCTTCCACCACACCAGCAGACACCTACCTGACGCTAATGACAATTAATTTAACTACCCACCTTTTTTATTTTTTCCTGTTTTGTTTATTTCTTCTTCATATTTTTTTGATTTTTTTTAGAGTTTGAACATATTTCTGTCACAAATTATCTGTATACTAATAATCAGATAGTTGATATAGCAACTATCTCCCCCTCATAAAGTAGAAGCAGTCAGAATTCTGATTGCTGCACTTTACTCTCATTCCTTTTAGATAACAATAAAAACACCAAGAACCTCTCCATTATGGAGAGGTTCTTGCGTTGTGGATTTTTTTTAATATTCTATAAACCTATCATTTTTATATTTTTAATCAGATTTTATAATTTCTTAACACTTTTGACACATTTTCATCGTATAGTAATAGATGGATAGTTGGGAAACAACTATCTCCCCCCTCATAAAGTGAGCGCAATCGGGCATGCCCGATTGCCGCACTTTGATTTTTACAGAATATTATTCTGGGACGAAGGTTATCCTCCGTCCCATATTTTATTTGTAAATGCAGTACCGTGTGCCCGGATATCTACCTGCACAGAACGTTAGTCACGGCCATTCATCATCAAATGAACTCAAACCTTTTACGGCCTTGCACGAATGTCTCTCTGGTACATCATACTTTTTATCCTCAATTACCGGAAAGGATTTATTATGAAACGCCCTACTTTACATAAACTGATTTTTTCAATTCTTTTATTTGCCATAAGTTTCCTTGCTCTTTTCACCAGCCACAAAAGCTCTGCATTCGCGGACTGGTATTCTTCCACCATTTACCCACTTTTCGTTTCGTCCATCGGACGCTTTTTTGGAATCTTCCAATTTTCTGTTTCTGAAATTGGATTGTATATTTTTGTCATTCTTCTGTTTCTTTCCTTGATCTGGATGCTGATCAGCTCCATTTACAAAATGTATGCCCCAAAAAAGAACCCTGCCTGGCTCGGCTACGGTTCCTCACTCCTGCTTCTCTGCGGATGTCTGTTTACCATTTATACTTTTTTCTGCGGAATCAACTACGGACATACTTCATTTGCAGAAAAATATCACCTGGAATCCGGTCAGTATACTCTGGCTGAACTGACCTCTTTATGCAACGAACTGACTGATCAGTTAAATGCACTTTCTGACTCTTTAGACCGGGATTCTGACGGTCTTGCTGATATGGGTAAGGATCTGCAGGATCGTGCACGGGCTGCTATGTTCTCCCTCGGTGCTACCTACCCTGAACTTTCCGGATACTATCCACAGCCAAAAGGTCTTTTATTTCCGGCTTTTCTCTCGGTACAGAATCTTTCCGGGATCTATTCACCATTTACCATTGAGGCAAACTATAACTCCGCAATGGTTTCCTACAATCTTCCATTTACCATCTGTCACGAACTTTCGCATCTGCGTGGATTTATGCAGGAGGAAGAAGCAAATTTTATCGGTTTTCTCGCCTGTGTAAATGCCGACGATACCGCCTTCAACTACAGCGGATATCTTCTTGGCTGGATCTACGCAACCAATGAACTTTACGAAGTCGACTACGACACCTTTGAGGAAATCTACAACAGGCTTTCTGACAATGTAAAGGCAGATCTTTCGGCTAACAGCAGCTTCTGGAAGCGATATGACAGCAAGGTCGCCGAAGTATCTGGTCAGATCAATGACCACTATCTGAAAGCAAATGGTCAAAGTGACGGGATAAAAAGTTATGACCGGATGGTTGATCTGATGATCACCTGGTTCCGGTCAAAATAATTCTTTCTTATAAAGTTTACTCTTTCTCTCCAGCCTGAAACAGCATCTCTTTCAATACGTTTGCCGCCATGCCGTGAGGGCTGCTCTTATCTTCCACAAAACAGATTTCTCTTACCGGTGGTTCTTCCAATAGTGGAACCTGAATAACAATGCCTTGCTCGATCACTTCCTGTGCAAGCGGTTCCGGAATAAACCCGATTCCCAGATTCTGTCTTACCATCGGCAGAATCTGATCGATGGTTGCTGCTTCGGTATCTGCCGTCATTGCAATTCCATGCTCCAGAAAAAATCTAGTATAAAAATCATAAGTTGACGTGTTTTTCCCAAGGCAGATAAATGGATACTCCACCAGCTTTTTCAAACTTACCGGTTCTTTAAACATATCTTTGTACGCCGCATTCGCAACCAGAATTTCTTTAAATGAAAGAAGCGGAGTTGCCTTTAAAGGTTTTTTCACCTCTGCCGGTGTAGATGCTACCGCAAAATCTGAAAGTCCGTTCCGAACCGTCTGTATCGCCTGTGGTGCTGTATAACTCGAAATGCGAAGTCTGATTTTAGGATACTTTCTTCTAAACTCTCCCAGCACCGGAAGCAGAAGCAAATGCAATGCAATCTCACTTACCCCGATCGTTACGGTTCCCTGTTCCAGCTTCTTTTCATTTTCAAGCTCTAGCTCTGCTGCATGCAGATGATCGTATGCAATTGCAACATGTGAATAAAGCCGTTCTCCCTCCGGTGTAAGCTCTGCTCCCCGGTTAGACCGGATAAATAATCTGCATCCAAGCTGACTTTCCAGATTGTGGATTGCCCTCGTTACATTCGGCTGATTACTCATCAGGATTGTCGCCGCCTGTGAAAAACTTTTATACTTTGCCGCATAATAAAAAATACGGTAATAATCATAGGTAACTTCCATCTTCCTGCTCCTTGTTCCGTATATCTCCGGCATATCCAGTGCCGCCTTTAACTGAACGGAATCGTAACCGGTGTACAGTCAAATTTTTCAAAATAACTGTCGGCCAGATGTTCCTCTTCGCCTTCGATCAGAAGATGCATCTTCTCTCCCATTCTTATCGTCATCAGTCCCACGATCGATTTGGCATCGATCTCGAAACGTCCTGTCACATCCTTTACCGTAATATCTGCATTCATCTTCTGGCAAACATTACAAAAAGTCATCAATTGTCCTGTAGTCATAAAACGTATATTCCTCTGTACCATAATAGGTTAACCCTCCGCAAGTCTTTTTTTCCTGATGTCCAGTTTACACAATATCGTACACTTTGAGAAATATCTCTTTGAAATGTCTGATATGTCATTTGAACATATCAGTTGTTTCTTTATTTTACATACTACATAGCAGTTTGTCAACACTATCGGTCATTTAAATTTTTATATTCTCGATACTCTGCCAGTGGCATATATGCCGGACGAATAATCTTATCCACATTGATCAGCTCTTCCAGACGATGTGCACTCCATCCAACGATTCGCGCTGCGGCAAAGATCGGCGTATAAAGCTGCTCCGGAATTCCAAGCATATGGTAAACCAGTCCGCTGTAAAAATCGACATTTGCATTTACCCCTTTATACATCTTTCTTTTTTCGGCAATGATTTCCGGTGCCATATGTTCCACTTTCTCATAAAGTGCGTATTCTTTATCGTATCCTTTTTCATGTGCAAGCTGAGCCACAAATTTCTTGAAAATCTCAGCACGTGGATCAGATACTGAATAAATCGCATGACCCATTCCATAGATCAGACCTTTTTTATCAAACCTCTCCCTTGCAAGCAGACCTTCCAGATATGCTCTTACCTCATCGTCATCTTCCCAGTCTTTGACCTCTTCTTTCATATCAGCAAACATCTGCGTCACTTTGATGTTTGCACCGCCGTGCTTCGGACCTTTTAACGATGCCATTGCAGCAGAAATTGTAGAATAGGTGTCTGTTCCGGACGAAGTGACAACGTGGGTAGTAAATGTAGAGTTATTTCCACCACCATGATCCATATGCAGCACAAGTGCCATATCCAGAATCCTTGCTTCCAGCTCCGTATACTGTCGGTCTTCACGAAGCATCATCAGAATATTTTCCGCGGTGGACTTCTGCGGATCCGGTGCATAAATGTACATATCCTGACCCTGACGATAATTGTATGCATGATATCCGTAGACCATCAGCATCGGAAATTCACTGATCAGGTTCAGACACTGTCTGAGAACATTCGGGATTGAAGTATCATCAGCTTTTTCATCGTAAGAATACAGATTCAGAATCGCCCTTGAAATATTGTTCATCATATCATGGCTCGGTGCCTTCATAATAACATCGCGCACAAAATTCGGCGGAAGTGTCCTTCTCTCCGTCAGTGTCTCATCAAACCCATCCAACTGTACAACCGTCGGAAGTTCACCAAAAAGAAGCAGATATGCAATTTCTTCATATCCAAAATGATCCGCATCCAGGAATCCACGAACCAGATCCTTGATGTTATAGCCTCGATAATACAAATTACCGGCACACGGAACTTCTTCGCCATTTACAATCTTTTTAGCACATACATCGGAAATGTTGGTAAGTCCCGCAAGGACTCCTTTTCCGTTTACATCACGGAGACCTCTTTTTACATCATGCTTTACAAAAAGTTCTTTGTCGATCCCGGTATTCGCTTCACATAATCCGGCAAGTTCCTTGATTTTCGGCGAAATATCAAACAGAATGCTATCCAGATCTTTCGCACTGTTCACTGAATTTGTCATACACCTACTCCTTTCTGTTAAAGACTCTGCAAATACTGCAGAAAGTATGAATGAAGGACGGAAACACGCACTTTTAGCATCGTCCCCCGTCCCTTCTTCTTATTTGTAAACTACTTACTACTTGTTGGAAAATATGGCCTCAATGAATCTGCCACACTGCTGATCGGCATTGTCTGAAGCCATACATGTCCCGGTCCTGTAATAACCGTATTAAATAATCCTTCTCCGCCAAAGACAATATTCTTAAGTCCCGGCACAGTCTGGATATCCATCTGGCATGTTACACTCATCGCTGCCAAATAACCGGAATCAATCACGATCTGCTGACCCGGTTGTAATTCGTATTCTACCACATGTCCATCGAATTCTGCAAATACAATTCCATTTCCGGATACCTTCTGCAAGATAAATCCTTCTCCTCCAAATAGTCCTGAAGCCACTTTCTTGTGAAAATGAACAGATATATTTACTCCAGGTTCGCCAGCAAGGAATGCTTTTTTCTGAAAAATATATTCTTGCCCCGGTCCGATTTCAAATGCCTTGATCGAACCCGGAAAGCTGGATGCAAATGCGATCAGTCCATTCCCGCCCTGTGCGGTATAGATATTCTGGAACATCGCTTCTCCAGAGAACATTCTTCCAAATGCTTTTCCAAATCCTCCATTTGTCGAAGTCTCCATCTTCATATTCGGAGACATCCATGCCATGGATCCCCGCTCTGTGATCATCCGCTCGCCAGCTTCCAGATGGCAGATCACTACCGGAAGGGTATCACCCTTGATTTCATACCTCATGCTCCATTTCCTCCTTTATAATATTAGTCAATCTGGCAAATTCTTCCAGATCCAGTGCTTCTCCCCGGACACTGCTTCCTTTTCCGAGTTTCTCTATCGCAGCAGTAATGACTTCCTTCGAAAGATTCAGCTCTCCTGAATTCTTAAGGCCATTTGCCAAAGTCTTCCTCCTCTGATTAAAGGATGCCCGTATAAGGCGGAACATCAGCTTTTCATCCATAACCTCTACCGGAGGCTTCTGATGTCTTGTCAGGCGGATTACTGCTGAGCCGACTGCCGGACGCGGCATGAAACAGTTCGGGGGTACATTTGCAACAATATACGGCTCTGCGTAATACTGTACAGCAAGTGAAAGTGCACCATAATCCTTTGTTCCCGGTCCTACCTGCATACGGTCAGCCACTTCTTTCTGTACCATAACCGTAATACTCTCAAGCGGCACATGGCTTTCAAATAAGCCCATGATGATCGGTGTCGTTATATAATATGGAAGATTCGCAACCACCTTGATCGGCCGTCCTCCGTTCTTCTCCTTTGCAAGTGCTGCAATATCCACCTTCAGGATATCTTCATTGATGATTGATACGTTGTCATATTCTTTCAGCGTGTCTTCAAGAATTGGAATCAGCGCACGGTCTATCTCAACTGCAGTTACTTCTCTTGCCGCACAGGCAAGGTACTGTGTCATCGTCCCGATTCCAGGGCCGATCTCCAACACGTAATCATCCTTTGTGATCTCGGCTGCACGAATGATCTTATCCAGCACATGCTCATCGATCAGAAAGTTCTGTCCAAATTTTTTCTGAAAATTAAAATTATATTTTTGCAGAATCTCAATGGTATTCTGCGGATTTCCAAGTGTAGGTGTTTTCATCTGTTATTCTCCTGATTATTCATTGCCTGCGTCTTAGATGCCGTACAGATCTCTCGCATTTTTCTCTGTCACAGCGATCACTTCTTCCGGACTCATCTCTTTTAACTCTGCAATTTTCTCAGCTACATACTGGATATAAGAAGACTGATTCCGTTTGCCACGGTACGGCTCCGGTGCCATATACGGGCAGTCTGTCTCCAGCACGATCTTCTCGATCGGGATCGCAGCTGCGACATCTTTTAATTTCTTTGCATTCTTAAATGTGACGACTCCACCGATTCCAATATAGAATCCCATCTTCACATATTCTTCAGCCATTTCACGTGAATAGGAATAGCAGTGAATAACTCCGTCAAGCCCCTGTGCATAATTTTTCATGATATACATGGTATCTGCGGCAGCTTCCCTGCTGTGGATAATTACTGGTTTCTTTACTTCTCCCGCGAGCTCCAGCTGGCGGATAAACCACTTCTGCTGTACCTCATGCGGTTCATTATCCCAATAATAATCCAGACCGATCTCTCCGACTGCAACCACTTTTTTGTTACAGCAGAGTTCTTTCATGTGCTGGATCTTATCTTCGTTAAGTTCTCCAACCTCATCCGGATGCACACCGATTGCAGCATAAACATGTGGATACTTTCCGGCAAGTGTCAAAACCTTCTCACAGGATTCATAAGTCGCACTTACATCCACGATTGTTCCGACTCCAAAATCCGGCATAGATTTTAAAAGCTCATCCCGGTCCCCGTCAAACTGTTCATCATCATAATGTGCATGTGTATCAAATATCATTTCCTTCGTCTCGCTTTCTTTTTACTGACTGCTCTCAGATGCTCTAAGTATACCACACATTCTTAGCCGCTGAATAGTCACTTTTTTTACTTGCTTATCCTGTTTCTTCTATGTATACTATAGATAGTGCAAATAGATCACATCTGCAAATGTATGGGGAATATATTTCTGAAGATTCTGATCAGATATTATAGGAGGATTTTAAAATGAAAGTATTTGACACTGTAAACAATGTCGAGCTGGAAGCCGACACAAAGAAACTTGTAGACATTATGGTAGACGGACGCCAGGTTGATGTATACCTGAAAGAAAAGAAGTCTGATGAAGACGGATACATGAGCTGGGATGTAGAGCATTGGTCAGCAATCGACAAAAAGCGTTTCATCCGCTGCTACTCTCTGGAAGGTCGTGTCCTCAGCGAGTCTACTGGTCACAACATCTATGACCTTTACAATGAATTCAAACCGGAAGATGCTTTAAAGGTAGAGCTCAGCTAATCTCTGCTGTATTCTACATAAGACGGTAATGAAATTCCGGACGGGCAGAATTTTCTGTCCGTCTTTTATTGTACAAAAATGTACTCTGATTCTGCACAATGTCTTTTCTGAGATACTTTTTCATTTCCTCTTGTCAAATCCGGCATACCGCGCTATAATTCTATTTGTACAAGTTCATATGTACCAGGGAGCTGGAGATTGCCGGCTGAGAGGGGATTTATTTATCCCGACCTGTAACCTGATTTGGATAATGCCAACGGAGGGAATGTATACCATGTATTTGATAGAGATGCCTCCGCATCTTTTATTTTTTACATGACATATCAGGAACACGAAGATGATGTGTTCAGTGATTACGGACAGCAGGAACTCCACTCAGGTGTGGAGTTCCTTTTTTGTGTATACAATGAGACAGGAAGTTCATTTTGAAAGGAGAACTCTACTATGAAACAAAATAATACAACAAAGAAACTCGCACTTGCCGGTGTTCTCACCGCGCTTGCAATCGTCGGAAGCTTTATCAGTGTACCGGTTGCCGGAAGCAAATGCGCTCCGGTACAGCATATGGTCAACATTCTTGCCGCCGTAACACTTGGTCCTGCATGGGGCGTTGGCATTGCATTCTGTGCAAGTTTACTCCGCAATCTGCTCGGCCTCGGAAGCCTTATGGCTTTCCCTGGAAGCATGGTCGGTGCTTTATGCTGTGGTCTTGTCTACAAAAAATGCACATCTTAAGTCTTACCTGCCTTGCCGAAGCGATCGGAACCGGATTCCTTGGCGCACTTGCCGCTTATCCGGTTGCTTTGTATCTGATGGGAATTGCGCCGGCAGGACTTTTCGTTTATGTCGTTCCATTCCTTATTTCCACTGTCGCAGGAAGCATCCTTGCTTTCATCCTGATCACAGTTCTGGAAAAAGGCGGCGTTATGTCACAGATCAAAGAAGCATAATCATCATTCATTCTTACAGCACTCTGCTGTAAATGAAACCGCGTTACACCGGGGACACCACCTTGTATCGCGTAATAAAAGGCAGAGATTTTCAAATAAAATCCTGTTCATTGCCGGAAATTTTCCGACAAAGGCGTTAGCAATTCTATCATTTCGAACTGGAAGTGTACCCATCAGGCTGTGTCTGGTTTTTTTCGTGTACGCTGTCCGTGTTTTGCTGACGCCAGATTTTTGTGATACTCACATACAAATGATGTTGGGGCAAAAGATATTTTGACCCCTTTGATACCAGATTGCTACGTGCTTTTGACCCTGGTATCAGACAAATAAGAAACGGAGGCAAAACAACATGAGAAATTACACAACCCAGATGGACGCTGCCAGAAAAGGAATTCTGACTCCTGAAATCGAAACTGTAGCAAAAAAAGAACATATGCCGGTTGAAAAACTGATGCAGCTTGTCGCAGAAGGTAAGGTTGCCATCTGTGCAAATAAAAAACATACCTGCCTTGATCCGGAAGGTGTCGGAAGCATGCTTCGTACCAAGATCAATGTTAACTTAGGTGTTTCCCGCGACTGCAAAGACTACGATATCGAAATGAAGAAAGTAATGAGTGCTGTTAATCTCGGCGCAGAAGCCATCATGGATCTTTCCAGCCACGGTAATACCCAGCCATTCCGCCAGAAGCTGACTCACGAGTGCCCGGCTATGATCGGAACCGTACCGGTTTATGACAGCGTCATTCATTATCAGAGAGATCTTGCAACTCTTACTGCACAGGATTTTATTGATGTTGTCCGTCTTCATGCTGAGGATGGCGTGGACTTCGTCACACTTCACTGTGGAATCACAAGAAAAACCATCGAACAGATCAAAAAACACAAACGTAAAATGAATATCGTAAGCCGTGGAGGAAGTCTTGTATTTGCATGGATGTGCATGACCGGAGAAGAAAACCCATTCTATGAACATTACGATGAAATCCTCGACATCTGCGAAGAATACGACGTAACTATTTCTCTTGGTGATGCATGCCGCCCGGGATGTCTGGCCGATGCTACCGATGTATGCCAGATTGAAGAACTTGTGCGTCTTGGAGAACTGACAAAACGTGCATGGGATCATAATGTACAGGTTATGGTCGAAGGACCTGGACATGTACCGCTGGATCAGGTTGCTGCCAACATGAAAGTGCAGCAGAGCATCTGCATGGGCGCACCGTTCTATGTACTTGGACCTCTTGTTACAGATATTGCTCCTGGATATGACCATATCACAGCTGCCATCGGTGGAGCTGTTGCCGCTATGAGCGGAGCTGCTTTCCTTTGCTACGTTACACCGGCAGAACACCTTGCTCTTCCAAACGTAGAAGATACCAAACAGGGAATCATTGCTTCTAAAATTGCTGCTCACGCTGCCGATATTGCAAAAGGTATCCCGCATGCACGTGATATCGATGACAAGATGGCAGATGCACGCCGTGTTCTTGACTGGGATGCACAGTACGCCTGCGCTCTCGATCCTGAAACAGCAAAGGCAATCCGTGACAGTCGTAAACCAGAAGATGACCACAGCGATACCTGCAGTATGTGCGGAAAATTCTGTGCTGTCAGAAGTATGAACAAAGCTCTTGCCGGAGAATATATTGATATTCTGTAAACTTAAAGATTACTTGCAAAAGAAGAGAATCGGAAATTATCCAGTTCTTTTCTTTTTCACTAATTTTCGCTCTATTTGTTCTATAAAATATAGCACTTTGCCAGTGGTAAATTTTCGGGTTTGATGTATAATTATTACACAGCAAAAAGGATGCAACGGGAGGGAAAGGTTTATGAAAAATAAAATAATGTGGAAAGATGTTACTCTTATTGTACTTGCTATTCTCCTTATTTTTTCTATGTGCAGAATACATACACTCAAACAGTCGAACAAAAAACTGTACTCACAAAATCTGGAGCTGAATCACCAGCTTGCCACACTGAAAGAAAAGAATACAGGTTTAGAATCAAAACTGAACAGCGAAGAAAGTATCACAGATGAAAAAAAATCAGACAATTCTCAACATTAAAAATTGAGGAGAAGTTTCCAGATCCTGGATTCTTCTCCTCGTTTTTATTTATCCAATCATTTAATTAACAGATCTCTGCTCCTGCCGGCATCTTCTTCTCCGGTGTCATCAGCGCAAGATTACCATCTGCATCTTCTGCGCAGAGCAGCATACCTTCTGAAAGCACTCCGGCGAGTTTTGCAGGTTTCAGGTTCACAAGAACCATAACCTTCTTACCTACCATTTCTTCCGGTGTATAGTGTGCTTTGATTCCGGAAACGATCTGTTTTACCTGACTTCCGATCTTAACCTGTGAGCAGAGCAGTTTCTTGGATTTCTTGACTGCTTCGCAGGCAATGATCTCGCCTACCTGGAACTGCATCTTTCCGAAATCATCAAAAGTGATCTCTGGTTTTGCTTCGATGTCGATTCCTTCTTCTTCCTCTTTCTTTTCTTCTTCAACCTTTGGATGAAGCTCTTCTACTTTTTTCATGACTTCTTCCAGGTCGAGTCTCTGGAACAGGATTTCCGGTTTTTCTACCACATGTCCGCCACCAAGCTGTGCCAGGATCTTTTCAGCTGTTTCCGGCATGAAAGATTCAAGCAGTTTCGCACCTTCGGAAATGCTTTGGATCAGATTCCACAGAACTGTTTCCAGACGATCCTTCTTGTCTTCTTCTTTTGCCAGTGCCCACGGCATGGTCTCATCGATATATTTGTTGCAGCGTTTGAACAGATTGAAGATTTCTGTGATTGCATCTGCCACACGCAGCTCCTTCATTTTTGCTTCTACTGCCTTTGGTGTATTTTCTGTCACAGCTTTCAGATCTGCATCTACTTCTTCTGTCACACCTTTATCAGTAACTGTACCGCCAAAATATTTGTTTGTCATAGAAATGGTACGATTTACAAGGTTTCCAAGTGTATTGGCAAGATCGGAAGTTCATACGCTTTCTACCATCAGCTCCCAGGAGATTACGCCATCATTTCTCAAACGGCATCTCATGCAGAACAAAGTAACGAACCGCATCTACGCCAAAGAAATCTACGAGTTCATCTGCATAGAGTACATTTCCTTTGGATTTACTCATCTTTCCATCGCCCTGAAGAAGCCACGGATGTCCAAATACCTGCTTCGGAAGCGGAAGTCCAAGTGCCATCAGGAAGATTGGCCAGTAAATCGTGTGGAAACGGATGATATCTTTTCCGATCAGATGAAGGTCTGCAGGCCAGTTCTTGTTGAACATTTCATCGCTTTCACCATCACAGTGATATCCGATACCAGTGATATAGTTGGTAAGAGCATCAAGCCATACATATACTACGTGTTTCGGATCAAAGTCTACCGGGATTCCCCATTTGAAGGAGAAGTTCTGGATACACAGAGATCCTGAAGTCCCGGAAGAAGGAAGTTGTTCATCATCTCATTCTTACGTGCTACCGGCTGGATAAATTCCGGATGTGTATTGATATATTCAATCAGTCTGTCTGCGTATTTGCTCATCTTGAAGAAATATGCTTCTTCTTTTGCAGGCTGTACCGGACGTCCGCAGTCCGGACATTTTGCCATCTACAAGCTGAGATTCTGTGAAGAAGGATTCACATGGAGTACAGTACATTCCTTCGTAGTGTCCTTTGTAAATATCTCCCTGGTCATACAGTTTCTTGAATATCTTCTGCACTTCTTTCTCATGATAATCATCTGTTGTACGGATGAACTTGTCATAAGAAGTGTTCATCAGATCCCAGATCTTCTTGATCTCGCATGATGCATTGTCAACGAATTCCTTTGGTGTAACACCTGCTTCGTCTGCTTTCAGCTCAATTTTCTGTCCATGTTCGTCTGTTCCTGTCTGGAAGAATACATCGTATCCCTGACTTCTTTTATAACTTGCAATGGCATCTGCCAGCACGATCTCGTATGTGTTACCGATGTGCGGTTTGCCTGATGTATAGGCAATTGCAGTTGTAATATAATATTTTGGTTTGTCTGCCATGATTCTTTATCTCCTTTTTCTATAAATTAAAAATAGTGCACATCTCCGGCACGTAGTGCCTTTTATTTAACAAAGACTTCCTGTTAAATAAAAAACCGCCTTCTATAAAATATAGAAGACGGGATTATTGCCGTGTTACCACTTCTCTTCATCCTTCCCTCACAAGAAGAATCTCACCGGGTACAGTCTGCTGTTTTTGGCAGTCCATATCTGCACTCGCCGCTGTAACGGGCGGAACCCATCGCATGCTTGCACAGGAAACTGATTCGTTGCTTCCTTATGTTCACCTGCGCTGCTCAGAAGCCATCTTCAGTCTTTCTCCAGCCATCCCTCTCAGCCTCTGCGGGACTTCTCTGTAAACATTCAAAAGACCTACTCTCTTCATCATCGCTTTTCCCATATCAAAAAAATCGTATCACAGATATCAGAAACTTGTCAAGGCGTATTTGACCCAGATGAGTCTTTTTCCTTCAATACCTGCTCGATCAGATCCAGTGTCTCTTCCGAATCCGCTTCAACTGTGTGATAATGATAGTTGGAAGTGATATTCTTAAGCGGACTGGACTTTCCACTATGGATCCCTTCCATGAATTCTTTGACATTTCTCCGCGATGCCACATCAAGAGGTGCTTCCATATGTCCATAAATCCGGTGATTGATCATTACATTTACCACCTTGCCTCCCAGATCCACGATCGAACAAAGCTCATCCTCCATCTGTTCATCCGTATGACTGACTTTGAACACTCTCGTTACCGTATGCGGTGCATTCAGAATATATCCCCGGTTGGTTGAAATGATATCATATCCGGCTGCACGGATCAGCGCAATGTCCTGTACAATGACCTGACGGCTTACATCATATACCTTCGCCAGTTCTTTCCCGGGTACCGGAACCTCACTGCTCTTTATTTTGCTGACAATCTCTTCTCTTCGTCTGGAACCTGTCATCCCGATATAACTCTCCTTTTTCTGCAATTCTGCTCTGTGCCTGACGTATTACAGACTTTCCTCTTCTGTCTGCCAAATCCTGTCTTCACTCTTACTGAATCCAGACCGGCTTAAATAGCATGCAGATTCTTCAGCGAAATGTCAAGGACAGGAGCTGAATGGGTAAGTGCCCCACTTGATATATAGTCTACTCCAAGAGACGTCAGACGGTCAATATTTTCTTTTGTTACATTTCCGGAACATTCTGTCTCTGCACGTCCGTCAATAATCCTGATTGCCTCCTTCATATCCTCCGGCGACATATTATCCAGCATAATAATATCTGCTCCCGCATCAACAGCCTCACGCACCATATCCAGATTCTCAACTTCTACCTCAATTTTGCGGACAAACGGTGCGTATTCCTTTGCCATTTCCACCGCCTTTGCCACACTTCCTGCCGCTCCGATATGATTGTCTTTTAAAAGCACTCCGTCGGAAAGATTATATCTATGATTATATCCTCCACCGACACGGACCGCATATTTTTCAAAAATACGCATATTCGGCGTTGTCTTTCTGGTGTCCAGAAGCTTCGTCTTCGTTCCTTCCAGAAGCATTGCAACCGAATGTGTATAAGTCGCAATTCCACTCATTCTCTGCAGATAATTCAGTGCCACCCGTTCCCCTGAGAGCAGCGCACGGATATCGCCTGTAATAATCCCCATCAATTCTCCTTTTTTCACTTCGTCACCGTCTTTACAATAGAAATCTGTCTTCACATTTTCATCCAGAATTTCAAATACTCTGTGAAATACATCCAGCCCGGCAACTACTCCATCCTGTTTGCAGATCAGCTGCACCTCTCCGGTCACCGCTTCTTTCATCACCGCATTGGTGGTCACGTCCTCACTGGAAATGTCCTCCTGCAGTGCTTCTTTTATCAGATGGTCTACATTCAATGTCATCGTAATCTTATTCATTTCTTTTTTCCTCATTCTAAACAGATTTTTTTCTTTTATATTGCCTCTTTACAAAACACCACAGGATTTACTGCATTTTCCACTCCGGAAATCTTATGTGCCGCACGTTTTGCAAACACCAGGCTCTCAAGCAGAGAATTACTTGCCAGACGGTTCGCCCCATGGACGCCATTGCAGCTGGTCTCTCCAACCGCATACAGATGCTCCATCGAAGTTCTGCTGTCGCTGTCTACCCAGATGCCTCCCATGAAATAGTGCTGTGCAGGAACAACCGGGATCCACTCTTTTGTCACGTCATAGCCTTCTTCCCGGCACCGCTCACAGATATTTGGGAAATGCTCCAGGATCGTATTCTTATCAATATTTTCCATGGAAAGCCATACATGATCCGTTCCATCTTTTTCCATTTGTTCCCGGATTGCTTTTGTCACCACATCTCTCGGAAGAAGCTCATTTACAAAACGTTCTCCGTCTTTATTATAAAGAACTGCGCCTTCTCCACGGACAGATTCTGAAATCAGAAATCTTCGCCCCGGTTTTGAAGAATACAACGTTGTCGGGTGGATCTGGACATAATCCAGATGCTCCAGACAGATTCCATGCTTCCTGGAAATATCAAGCGCATCTCCTGTCAGATGTGGAAAGTTTGTAGAATGCTGGTATCTTCCTCCGATTCCACCGCTTGCAAAAATCGTATCCGTGCATAGATCTTCATCTCTTCGCCGTCTGCCGTCTTCGCTAAAATACCTGCACATTTTCCATTTTTAACAATTATGTCTGTCATAGTTGTATATTCGTGTATTTGTACATTTTTTCGTTTCTTTACATGCATGAGCAGTTTACTCGTAATCTCTTTCCCTGTAATATCTTCATGGAAAAGAATCCTTGGTCTGGAATGCGCACCTTCTCTTGTAAATGCAAGATTTCCGTCTTTTTTAGCGAAATCCACACCATATTCAATCAGATCATGAATAATTTCCTGCGAGCTGCGGATCATAATATCCACTGATTCTTTCCTGTTCTCGTAATGACCTGCGCGCATTGTATCTTCAAAATACCCCTCATAATCCTCATCATCCCGAAGTACACAAATTCCACCCTGTGCCAGAAATGAATCACTGCTTTCCAGATCTGACTTGGTAATCATAAGGATCTGTTTATCCTCCGGAAGATTCAGTGCTGAAAACGCTCCACCAACTCCCGTTCCAACGATCACTACATCTGTCTTAATCTCCAACTTTATCCCTCCAATTCCGGTTCTCTTAGCCGGTCACCTGTTGTTTCTTATTTTTGATTTTCCGGTTCTTTTATTTTGCAGCAAGCTCAAGCATTTTCTCTAACGGTTTTTTGGAATTTTCCCGAAGTTTTGCATCTACGTGAACCTCATTTTCACCAGTCTGCAAAACATGCAATACCTTCTCCAGCGTATTCTTTTTCATATTCGGACATACCGGTAGCTTGTCCGGATAATAGAATGTCTTCTCCGGGTTCTGTTCCTTCAGCTTGTAACCCACACCCTCTTCTGTACAGACAATAAATTCCTGACAATCACTTGCCGTTACATACTGGATGATTCCTGATGTGCTTCCCACGTAATCTGCCATCGCAAGAAGTTCTGCACGGCATTCTCCGTGTGCGACAATCTGTGCCCCCGGATGTCTCCTTTTCACCTCGGCTACATCCTCCGGTTCCATCCGTTCATGAGTCGGACAGAATCCATTGTTGTAAACAAAATTTTTTTCCGGTACATGATCGGCTACAAAATGTGCCAGATTCCGATCCGGAATAAAGAAAATATTCTTGTTCGGAAGTTCTTTTACGATCTTCACTGCATTTGCAGATGTCACACAGACATCCGAGTATTCTTTCAGTGCTGCCGTTGAATTGATATAGCAGACAACAGCAAGATCATCATACTCTTTCCGCATCTTCCGGATCGTCTCCACATCTGCCATATGTGCCATCGGACAGTCTGCTGTCATATCCGGCATCAGAACCGTTTTCTCCGGATTCAGGATCTTCGCACTCTCCCCCATAAAAGAAACGCCACAAAATACGATTGTCTTTTCTTGGAGTTTCGTTGCTACCTTGCTCAGGTAAAAAGAATCCCCTATATAATCTGCTATTTCCTGCACCTCCGGCCGCACATAATAATGTGCCAGAATGACAGCATTCTTCTCTTTTTTAAGCTTCTGTATCTCTTCCACCGTTGTCATAACGTGATCCTCCCTTACTGACTCTTTTCTCATCTCTGATCTTTTTTCAGCATAGTGCACATTATAGCACCACGCTTTACATCTGACAAGACACTTGTTTTATTTCTGTAAAGTTTCGTTTGAGATACATATTTCCAGAATCAAAATCATATACATAGAAACAACATCATTTCTTCTGGAGTTTTATGTTTCATTTAATTCTTAAACACCGGAAAAAAATTTTTCTGATCCTTCCCTGTTGTCTGCTGGTCATTCTGATTTCTTTTCTGTCTGGCAATACATTTTGGAGCTCCCTGCATGCAGAATCCTCCGACCGGCAATTCCGTACTTTCACACGTAGTCTCTTCCAGACAGAAGTATCCGCAAATACCATCAGCCTTCACTATACCTTGCGTTCTCCTTCTGACTATGGCATCGCGGACATCCCGGCTACATACGGCAGTCTTTCTTCTGATCCCGTTGCTGCAAAGGCTTCGGTCAGAAATGTTCTCTCTTCTCTGCAGGAATTTGATCCCGACACTCTTTCTTCGGAAAATGCACTAACCTTTAAAATCCTGGATACCTATCTTAAAAATGCATCCACAGGGACAGATTATCTGCTTTATCAGGAGCCTCTCGGCCCCGTATCCGGTATCCATACGCAACTGCCTGTTCTGCTCTCGGAATACAGCTTTTACGACACACAGGATGTAGAAACCTATCTGGCTCTCTTAAAAGAAACGCCCTCCTATTTTGATTCTGTCATCCGGTTTGAGCAGAAAAAAGCTGCTTCCGGTCTTTTTATGCCGGATTACCAGGCTGATTCTGTTCTGGACACCTGCCAGTCTTTTATCGATATGGGTAAAGAGAATTATCTGGTCAGTACATTTAACGAGCGGATCGCGTCACTGGATCTTTTACATGAAAACAAAAAAGATTCTTTTCAGAAAGAAAATATGAAACTTGTAACAGAAGAGATTTATCCCGCTTATCAAAATCTGATCACCGCTATCAAATCACTGAAAGGAAAAGGAATGAATGAACAGGGACTTAGCCATTTCCCTTATGAAAAAAATACTATGAATATCTGGTGCGTCAGACTACCGGCTGCAATGAGTCCATTTCCCGTCTGCGACTGATGACCAGGGCACAGATACTGGAAGATCTAAGTGCCATGCAGAAGGTTCTCTTCCCTGCTGACGCAGCACTTACCCAGGCATCTGTTTTGGAGCAGACATCTCCTGATTCCATGCTGGACGATCTCAGGTCCAAAATCACAGATACATTCCCGGAAATTCCTGATGTTGATTTCCAGGTCAAATATGTTCCGGAATCCATGCAGGATTATCTAAGTCCAGCTTTCTATATGATCCCTGCCATTGACAATCTAACGGAAAATGTCATCTACATTAACAACGGGCAGACCGCCTCAGGACTGAATCTCTACACAACCCTTGCTCACGAAGGCTATCCCGGACATCTGTACCAGACCGTCTATTTTTCTGCTTCTGAGCCGGATCCTATTCGGAGCATTCTTGATTTTGGCGGATACGTTGAGGGCTGGGCCACCTATGCGGAAATGATGTCCTACTACCTTGCATCTCTCCCTAAGACTGAAGCATCCCTTCTCCAGAAAAACAGTTCTGTCATTCTTGGACTTTATGCGCTTGCAGACATGGGAATTCATTATGACGGCTGGTCTGTAACTGATACAGTCCGCTTTTTCAGCGATTACGGGATCAATGATCCAAATGCAGTACAGAGTGTCTACAAACTGATCATTGGAAGTCCTGCCAATTATCTGAAATACTATATTGGATACCTGAAATTTTATGAATTGAAAAAGGAGATGGCAGATGCCCTGGGAAATCAATTCTCCCAGAAAGAATTTCACAGGGCGGTACTGGATGTGGGGCCGGCACCATTTGAGATCGTATATGATGAGGTGGAAAAAAATTTATTAGATTGATCCTATTTCACACAAAATAAAACTATCCTGTGAGAATCCGAAACATTCCCACAGGATAGCCCATCAAACACATTTTATATAATTTACACTTGAATCTACAGATCCAGTTTCAGATCATTTTCCTTGATCCAGCCACATTTTCTCATCGGAATCGCAATCGCCCAGGAAAGCACTGCCGGAAGAATAAAACAGATCAGCACCAGACCTGCCCAGTCCATTCCGGTGATCGCAGCTTTGGTTCCTTCTGCAATATCATTTACCCAGCCAGTGTACACACCAATCTGTCCGACCAGTCCGCAGGTTCCCATTCCGGATGCCACTGCCGCACCGTTCATCTTCAAATGAAAGATACAGGTTGCGACCGGACCGGTAATTGCGGATGCCAGTGTCGGCGGAAGCCAGATTCTCGGGTTTCTCACAATGTTTCCCATCTGGAGCATCGAGGTTCCTATTCCCTGTGCAAAAAGACCACCCCATTTATTTTCCTTAAAACTCATAACCGCAAAACCAACCATCTGTGCACAGCAGCCGGCTACAGCAGCACCTCCTGCAAGCCCGGTAAGTGAAAGTGCCGCACAGATCGCTGCACTGCTGATTGGAAGTGTCAGCGCAATACCAACAATCACAGATACGATAATTCCCATGAAAAATGGCTGTAATTCAGTCGCCCACATGATCGCAGTTCCTACGGTACTTGCCGCTGCTCCGATCGCCGGTGCACATCCCAGTGAAAGCAGAACCCCCACACAGATCGTCACAAAAGGTGTCACAATAATATCTATTTTTGTTTCTTTTGAAACCAGTTTTCCAAATTCTGCTGCAAAAATCGTAACGACCAAAACCGCAAGAGGTCCTCCGGCACCCCCAAGTTCATTTGCTGCCATTCCGACTGCCGCCAGTGAAAACAATACAAGCGGCGGACACTGAAGTGCTACTCCGATCGAGATTGCCATCGCAGCTCCGGTTGCTCCTTTCGCATAACCGCCTACTGTTACAAGGATTCCTATACCAAGCTGTTCTCCGAGTGTGCTGATGATCGTACCGATCAGAAGCGATGCAAACAGTCCCTGCGCCATTGCACCAAGCGCATCGATTCCGTATCGCTTCGCTGAAAAGATAATATTTTTCTTTCTTAGAAACTCTTTCATAACTTTCTCCTGCTCCTGTCATTCTTTTAGTGTATAATCTACTGTCTTGTCACATGTGATTACTGTGCAATATTATCCACTGTTTTGCAGAATCCGTCAAGAAGATTTTATTTAAATCTCTTATCTTCGCAAAAGTATGATATAACTGATATGACTAAAAAGTAGGAGTGTACATTTTTTAACTGCACACTCCTGCTTTTTATTTCTTATTTTTATTCTTTATGAAAATATACATGATAAGCTTCCATATCTACTTTTGGAAGAGGGATCATCTTCATTCCATTCGCTTCAAACTGTAATTTTCCATCAACCCTATGAATTTCTTCTACTGCCGGTGCTGTAAGGAATTCTTTTTCCTCTGAAAGTGCCGCAAGAATATATGGCCCATATGCAAGATTGACAAATGCCGCATCAGACTTGTTATCCAACACACGGAATTCCATCGGAAGTTCCAGTCGGATCACATCTCCGGCTTTCGGATCTGCATCAATTACCATATAACCATCATGAAGTGCTGTATCTGCAAGAACTTTTCCATTTACAGACACGTTAAAATCCTTCTGTCCCCATGCCGGAATATGGATTTTAAGAACTTTTTTCTGATCCTTTTGGCAACGTATTTCCATTACACCTTCTTCATCCACACTCTGAAGTTCGATCATCGTTTTTCCATTTTCGTCTGTCAGCACGGAATCTACAAGAAGGTTAATGTAAAGCGCATCTTCATCCTGCGCATAAATATTTTCCATATAGCGGAATCTGCTCTCCATACCGGTTCCATGACAGCAGGAATTCTCTGAAAGGAAGAATTCTTTTCTGCCACCCGGACCAAGTGGAAGAAAATAAGTCGTTCCACCATCACATTTATGACTACTTGATGTCAGGATATGATTTCTCAGCGTATTATCATAATAATCCATCAGATTGCCGCTTCGCGTATATTCAAATAACTGACTGGTCAGGCGCAGCATATTATAACTTGCACAGCTTTCAGCAGCCTTATCCGTAAGATAAGAACACGTTGTATTTGCACGATGGAACATCTCAGTCTCACCAACCCCACCGATACAATATGTATGTCCGTCAGTCACGATATTCCAGAAATTCTTTCCGATTTCCCAATAAATCTCATCACCAGTTGCCCGATACAGATCCATTGCACCGATAATCTGCGGAATATGCTGGTTTGCATGCATATCCTCCAATGTATCGCATTCTTCTTCCATCGGATAGAATAACTTTTCATTTTCAAAAAGTTTTGCAGCCTTCAGATGATTTTCTTTTCCGGTCAGCTCATAGACTTTTACCATTGTTCCAAGCATACCACCAAACTCGCCCGCAATATACATTGCCCACATTTTATCCAGTGTTTCTTTTGGCAGACGGGAAAGTCTGTCATATACCCAGTCTCCCATCAAGTCCAAGATCTCTTTTGCCGTCTCATTTCCGGCAAGTACATGACAATCATATAATCCGGACATAATCTTATCCAAAGTATAATACGGAGCCCAGATTTCCGGATACTTGGTATATACTTCCAGAAGATCGAACTGTTCCTCTGAGTATGCACTTAAAAATCCTCTGTGATATTTGCCGGTTGCCGCAAATGCATCCTGGCACTTTTTCAGCTCTGCTACCATGTAATTGACTTTATCTAAAAATTTTGGATTGCCGGTTGCTGCAAATGCAAGTGCAATACCTGACAGATAATGTCCTGTCGTGTGCCCTTTCAGTTTACAGCTTTCCTCATCCCAACCGGTCATCGGAGGTGCCCCTTTTGTATCCAGTCCGGTCGCTTTGCGGAAATTATAAAGCATCTGGTCATCGTCAATTCCAAGAAGATATTCTTCCATCAGCTTCTGGTATTTATAATAAAGAGTTCCTTCTTTCAACCGAACCTGTCCAAGTGGAAAATAACCCACTTTTTTCTCCGGTCCTTTTACTGGTACTATTTCCTTTTTATAATGGATCTCTGCAGATGCTTCCTTTTCTGTTCCATCGATCACACCTGCAACTGCAACCACTGTCTCTTCTTTTGCCGGCTCATATGTATTCCATTTCACCGGCATTGTCATGCGGCGTCCATCTTCCGTGTATACGATCACAACAGACGGAAGATGTGCTTCTTCACCGACCAGTGCATTAAGGACGACTTTACGTACTTCTTTTACGATATTTTCTTTTGCTTCCTGCAATACGGTCGCCACATATTCTCTTGACTCACTACATCCTTCATATGTTGCGGTAACCGTCAGTGTAACTTTACGGTTTCCCATGCCATGCAGCGGACGATGTACCTTTCCTGTATTGTCAATAAATCTTTCTTCCCCTGTCTCCCAGGTAAATTGAGCACCGTATTTTCCATTCTCCGGGAGTGTAAGATTGTCATCTACCGTGCTCAGATTCCCAATATAAATTGCATCCAAATCTTTTTTAATAATTTCTGCTGCGTTCATGTTTTGCTCCTTTTCGTATAAAAATTGGATTCGAACCATCTATAGACTATATTCTATGTTTCTCTCCATTCTTTGTCAAGATTTTGCACATTTTTTGTTAATTGTAGTCATTTTTATTGTGCGATATATACATTTTTCAAAAAAATCTGAATACAACATTCGATAATTTTTATATACAACTTTTATTTATACAAGTGCTGCCAGCCACACACTCGCTGCAAGTCCTGCAAATGTTGCAATAAGTGCTCCGGCAAGAGTATACCTGGTTTTTTTCACCTTTGCTGACATAAAATACACAGACATCGTATAGAAAATCGTTTCCGTACACGCCATCGAAATTGAAGCGATCATTCCGTTTCTCGAATCCGTTCCAAATTCCTTGTAGATATCAAGCAATAATCCCGTTGCTGCAGAGGACGAAAACATTTTCACAATCGTAAGCGGAACCAATGCCCCCGGAAATCCAATCTGCTCCGTCACATTTCCAATTATTTCCGATATAAATTCCAGAAAACCCGATGCACGCAAAATCCCCACTGCCGCCATCAATCCGATCAACGTCGGCATCAGCCGCACGACCGTCCAAAATCCACGCTTTGCTCCCTGAATAAAAGTATCATATACATTTACTCCTGCAAAAATTCCATATATAAGAATGGACAAAATCATAAAAGGGACTATAAAGTCAGATATATATAAAAAGCATAAAAACAGCTCCTGGCGAACCACTTTACTAAAAAGTATATTCGCCGGAGCTGTTATTCATTCCGTTTGCTTTATAAAGAAAACTTTTCTATTCCTCATCCGCATACTTCGCAAACCGCTTCTCATTCTGATGGATCACATAATAATACATCACGATCAGCAACGCACTTGCCAGGATCCATGCCGCCGGACTTGCCATGCATACTCCAAAGTAACTCTTCTGCCCTGCCGCGATCATGGCAACAACGCCCCTGCCAACCAACTCAGCCACACCAGCCATCATCGGGAGCAGTCCATATCACATTCCCTGGATTCCATTCCGGTAAACATTTACAACGGTAAGCGGAATAAAGAAAGTACCGACGCATTTCAGATAAATATCCACGGAATGCATAATTTCTGTCAGATCCCCAGACAGGAACAGATACGTCATATATTTCCCAACCGTCATAATGATCGCCGCAACTACGACTGAATAGATACTTCCCATGATCGTAATTGACTTAAATCCCTGACGGATCCTTTTGATCTTACCTGCTCCAATATTCTGTGCGCAATAGGTTGCCATCGTGGTTCCCATCGCAACATATGCCTGCGTCACGATCTGCTCGATCTTATTCGCTGCGGTAAATGCTGCTACCTGTGTGGAGCCAAGCAGATTCAGGGCAGTCTGTACCATCATGGTTCCGATCGCTGTGATCGAATATTGAAGAGCCATCGGGATTCCGACTGCAAGCTGGATCTTCAGCAGATGTCCGCTCGGACGCCAGTCCTCCTTATGTAAATGCAGGATCGGAACTGCCTTCACAATATATACCAGACACAGGATTCCCGAAATCCCCTGTGAAATCACGGTCGCCCATGCCGCACCGGCTGCGCCCATGTGAAACGCAATGATAAATACCATATCCAGCACAATGTTGAGCAACGCCGCAAGAATCAGGAAATATAGCGGAACCTTGCTGTTACCAAGTGCCCGCAAGACACTGGATAAAAAGTTATATAGCATCTGCGCCGCAATTCCACCACAGATTACCATAATATACGCATAGGCATCCTTGAAAATATCATCCGGTGTCTTCATAATCCCAAGAAGCGGTTTCATTGCCATCATTCCGAGCACAGTCATAATAAGAGACATAATAATCGCCAGAATCGCGGCATTTCCTACAGTCTTGCGCATTGCTTTCATATCACCCGCGCCAAATTTCTGTGCCGTAAGTACGGTAAATCCTGCCGTCATTCCCAGAATAAATCCATTGATCAGAAACATGATCGTTCCCGTACTTCCAACAGCCGCAAGTGCTTTGGTTCCCACGAACTTTCCTACGATAATCGTATCTGCCATACTGTAGAACTGCTGAAATACATTTCCAATGAAGATCGGCAGTGTGAAATTAAAAATAATTTTTCCCGGATTCCCGGTCGTCAAATCTTTCTGTAATGTTTTCATATATTCCCTCTGTTTATCTTATTAACATTTTACCTCTCGTCATTATAGAAAAATGTATCTTAAATTGCAATCGTCGTTTTCACGAAATTTCCCCTGTTTCACAAAGTATTTCCCGTTTATTTGACGGAATCTTTGACACCCCAGATTCTATCCTCTATAATAGTTTATATAGAAAAAAATTATCATTTTCAGGAGGCATTGATATGAAACCACTGCCCTTTATCATGCAATATGTCAGACGATACAAATATCGCTATATTGCCGGAATCCTTACTCTTTTTGCTGTAGATGCGGCAAGTGTATTTATTCCAAAACTTACCGGTATCATTACCGATGGTCTTACCGCGCGCAGCATCACCTGGAGTTCCATTCGTACCTGTCTTCTTGGGATCTTTCTGATTGGTCTTCTGCTTGCAGTCGGCCGTTTTTTGTGGCGTTATTTTCTTTTTGGAACCGCACGTATTATCGAGCGTGAACTGCGTAATGAAATGTTTTCCCATCTGGAAACTATGGATGTGGAATACTACAACAGCCACAAAACAGGTGATCTGATGACCCGGTTTACCAGTGACTTAAATGCGGTCCGCATGGCACTTGGCCCTGCTGTCATCTGCATCTTTGATTCCGTAGTCATGACGCTCCTGGTCGTCTGCCAGATGATGTATTATGTCAATATAAAACTGACCCTTCTGGCACTGATCCCGATGGTCATCATCTGCCTCGGCTATATGCATTACGGAAAGGTACTGGATGACCTCTACACCGAACGTCAGGACAGTGTTTCCAATCTTGCCGACTTTGTACAGGAAAGCTTCTCCGGGATCCGTGTGATCAAGGCCTTTGTTCGCAAGCAGGCAGAAATCCTTTCTTTTTCCAAAAAGAACCAGGATACCATGGATAAAAGTATGCGCATCGCAAAGCTGGAAGCCATCCTGATCCCGCTTCTGGATGTGATCATCGGATTTTCCAGTCTTGCCTCACTCCTTTATGGGGGATACCTCGCCCTGATCGGACAGATTACACTCGGACGCTTCGTAGCTTTCAATCAGTATGTCAATATGCTGGTATGGCCGATGCTCGCCTGTTCCGAAGCTGCCGTCATGTTTTCCCAGGGAACTGCATCCATCCGCCGTGTACAGGAAATCCTGGAAGCACAGACAAATGTAAAAGATACTGCTTCTGTCACAACTTTAGATACCCTGCACGGGGATATCCGTTTTGATCACCTGACCTTTACGCACCTTGGAAATACTTCTCCGGTACTGCATGATATCAATCTGGACATCCCATCCGGGACAACCCTTGCCATCATCGGGCGCACCGGCAACGGAAAGTCCACTCTGGTCAATCTCCTGCTCCGGCTTTACAACACCGAGCCAGGCATGATTTATCTGGATGACCATGATATCAACACAATTCCGCTGAAAACTCTGCGTGAAAATATTGCTTATGTACCACAGGATAATTTTCTTTTTTCCGATACTCTGAAAGCAAATATTGCATTCGGTACAAAATCACAGGATATGAGCCGTATTATCGCCGCAGCAAAATCAGCCTGCATTCACGATAATATTGCAAATTTTCCGGACAACTATGATACGATCGTCGGCGAACGTGGCGTTACGCTTTCCGGCGGTCAGAAACAGCGCAGCTCCATCGCCCGCGCCCTGATAAAAAATGCACCGATCCTGATCCTTGATGACTCCCTTTCCGCTGTCGACACCGATACAGAAGAACATATCCTACATAATCTCAGGGATGATCGTAAAGGAAAAACAACAATCCTGATCGCACACCGAATTTCCACGGTACAGCATGCCGATCTGATCATGGTACTTGAAAACGGGGAAATGAAAGAGCTTGGAACACACACCGAACTGATTCAGAAAAATGGTATTTATAAAGATATGTTTGAAAAGCAACAGTTGGAAGCTTCCATTGGAGAACAGGAGGTAGCCATAAGATGAAACGACTTTTAAGTTATCTAAAACCGCATAAATGGGTAATGACCTTGGCAACTGTCCTGGTTCTCTTTATCATTGCTGTGGAACTTTACCGCCCGATCATCATCGGAAATGCAATCGACCAGTATATCAACGGTTATTATCATCCGTATGTAGAAGCCGATGTTTCTGCTTCGGACGCTATAAACTGGAACGGTCTTGTACTGTCGCGCGACCAGGCAGTATCTAAGGCGGATTCTGCTTCCTTTTATCAGATTTTTCTCTGGAAGGATCACTATTACATGGCGGAAAATCTCACCCGCGCTGAATGTACTGCACTACAAAATGCCGATACATCTGTTTTAAAAAATTATGTCAGAAAAGGTGCACAGAAGCTTACTTCCAATGATCTGAAGGTTTTAAGACAAAATGATTTTAAGGGGATCTTAAAAGCCGGAATCCTGTTTCTTCTGCTGCTTTTTAGCGGATTTTTCCTGAACCTTGCCGACACCTGGCTTTTGCAGAAGATGGGCCAGCAGATCGTGTACAAACTGCGTGAAGAAACATTTACACATATACACAGCCTGTCACTTTCTTTTTTCAATACAACACCGGTTGGCAAGCTCGTAACACGTGTATCTAACGATACTGAAGCAGTCAACGAACTGTTTTCCACCATTCTTGTGAAACTTTTTAAAAACGTTGTAAAGATTATTGGTTACGCTGTTGTCATGCTCTCAATTAATGTGAAAATGGCAGGTATATCCTTCCTGCTTTTACCTCTGGTTGCAATCCTGACTTTTGTTTTCCGGCATCTCTCCAGAAAAGCTTACCAGATCACAAGAAATAAAATCACAGAGTTGAACACCTTCCTGTCCGAACATATTTCCGGTATGAAGCTGATCCAGATCTTTGCACGCGAAAAAGAGAAATACAGTGAATTTGAAGGCAAATCTATGGAACTGTACCGTGCCAATTTCCGCGAGATCATGACTTTTGCGATCTTCCGGCCTTCAATCTATCTGGTTTCGGTCATTGCCATGATCCTTGTTATCCGTACCGGAAGCCTTTCTGTGTTAAATGGAAGTCTTTCTCTCGGAACCCTGTTCGTGTTTATCACCTACATCAGCTCCTTTTTTGAGCCAATCCAGGAGCTTTCCGAACAGCTTGGAACCCTGCAGTCTTCCATTGCTTCCGCAGAAAAGATTTTCAGTGTTCTTGATGTAAAACCTGAGATCGTATCTCCAGCCGATCCGGCTCCGGTCAATATTCTTGGTGAAATTGAATTCCGCCATGTCTGGTTTGCCTACGAAGAGGAAAATTATATTTTAAAAGATGTAAGTTTTGTAATCCATCCGGGTGAAAAGGCTGCTTTTGTCGGCGCTACCGGAGCAGGAAAATCTACAATTTTAAATCTGATCGGAAGATATTTTGATATTCAGAAGGGACAGATCCTGATTGATGGGATTGATATTCATGAAATTGATCTGGATGTACTCCGCGGTGCGATTGGTCAGGTTCAGCAGGATGTCTTCATCTTCACCGGAGACATCAAAAGTAATATCTCGCTGAATAATGAAGCAATCTCACCGGACGATGTCAGACGGGCTGCCGAAATTGTAAATGCAGATCCATTTATTCAGAAACTGCCGCACGGATATGATGAACCGGTTACAGAACGCGGAAGTACTCTATCTGCCGGGCAGCGCCAGCTTTTGTCCTTCGCACGGACACTTGCTTATGATCCGAAGATCCTTGTTCTCGATGAAGCGACTGCCAACATCGATACAGAAACCGAAACACTGATCACACAGGCACTTGCACGGCTGATGGATGGAAGAACTACGATCATGGTCGCACACCGGCTTTCTACGATCCAGCATGCAGATAAAATTATTGTGATGCATCATGGGGAAATAAAAGAATCCGGAACCCATCAGGAGCTGCTGGCGAAGGATGGGTTGTATAAGAAATTGTATGAATTGCAGTTGATGGATTAGACAATTCTGTCATTTTATTTTATATTGATTTTCTTCTTTATGTTTGTTACCATAAGTTCAAGGTGCTATTTCACACTGACGTGAATGGCGGTTCGCTTTGTGCGGAGGGTTCATAGCTCCGATTACATAGATCATCTCTTAATTGAGAAATCTTGGAAAGGAGAACTAGCTTATGCTGACCATTACTGACCTTATTGCAGTGATTTCACTGTGTGGGACTTTTTACAGTCTTGGGTATGTGCGTGGAAAGCATGATTCCAAGACGCAAAAATAACCGCCCATCGTCCTGAGAAAACATGAGCGGTTATTTTTAATAACCAAATAATATCAGGTGAACCGTCATCGGTAGCACCTTTTCTATTTATTATACTAGCATCTTTACACTTTTATGTCAATTTTCTTTACAAGATTTCTTTCGCCCTATGGCATGCAACGGAATGTCCTTTGGCTTTCTTCTGCCTCTTTCTCTTCCATTCCGGATTTTTTAAGAGGTTCATTGATAATTTCTATCCTGTATTACTAATAGGCATTCTCTATAATTTTATAGCATTTCAGAATCTGCTCTGTTTTTTAATAGTACATTTAAACAAGACGTGCAAAAAAACGAGGCTCTACATAAATCGTAAAACCTCGTTCCTGTTTTCTACTATTATTTCATTTTTAAATTATTCTCTACGACAACATCATCCGGTCATTCGCAAACTCGCCGCCGCTGACTTCTTCAAACTTCGCCAGCAGATCTGCAACCTTCAGATTCTTCTTCTTTTCTCCTGATACATCGTAGATAATTTTTCCTTCATGCATCATGATCAGGCGGTTGCCGTGCGCAATGGCATCTTTCATATTATGTGTTACCATCATTGCAGTAAGCTGATGCTCCTGAATGATCTTATCGGAGATGGCAAGTACCTTCGCTGCAGTTTTCGGGTCAAGTGCCGCAGTATGCTCGTCCAGAAGTAAAAGCTTTGGTTTTTTAAGAGACGCCATCAAAAGAGTGATTGCCTGTCGCTGTCCACCAGAAAGAAGTCCGACTTTACTGCTCAGACGGTCTTCCAGTCCAAGATCAAGTTCTTTCAGGGCTTCTTTATAGCGCTCCCGCTCTTTTTTCGTAATGCCCCATCCAAGACCTCTGCGTTCGCCACGTCTGGCTGCGATCGCCATATTTTCTTCAATCGACATGGTTGCCGCAGTTCCAGTCATCGGATCCTGGAAAACTCTTCCCAGATAAAGTGCTCTTTTATGCTCTGAAAGCTTTGTAATATCCACTCCGTCAATGATGATCTTTCCTTCGTCTACAGACCACACTCCTGCAATCGCATTCAGTGTGGTGGATTTTCCTGCACCATTTCCACCGATGATAGTCACGAAATCACCCGGATTGAGGTTCAGATTCACTCCGTTAAGTGCGACCTTTTCGTTGATCGTTCCCGGATTAAAGGTTTTATGAATATTCTGGATTTCCAACATATATCCCATTATGCAGTCCTCCGTTTCTTTGTAAAATATTTACCCTTCATGTACGGAACTGCAAGGAAGCATGCAACCACTACCGCTGAGAACAGTTTCATATAATCAGAAGGCATCTTCAGCCACAATACCAGTGCGATTACAATATAGTAAATAATCGCTCCGATAAAGATTGCTCCCAGTGTAAATGCAAAGGCTGCTTTTCTGCCTGCACAGAATTTTGCAAAAATAACTTCGCTGATGATAACGGCTGCAAGTCCGATTACAATGGCACCTCGTCCCATATTAACATCGGCTGCTCCCTGGTACTGTGCGTAAATCCCGCCGGAAAGTCCCACAAGTCCGTTGGAAATCATAAGCGCCAGAACCTTTGTAAAGCCTGTATTGATTCCCTGTGCACTTGCCATCTGTGGGTTACATCCGGTTGCACGAATCGATGCGCCAAGCTCAGTTCCAAAGAACCAGTAAATAATTGCGATCAGGATAAGTGCTGCCACGATCAGTTTTACAAAAAACAGTTCACATCCTTCGCCGGTCACATAACGAAGAGATGCAACCAATTTATACTGCATAACATTGACTGCCTGATTGGATTTTCCCATGATTCCGAGATTCACCGAGTAAAGTCCGATCTGCGTCAGAATACTGGCCAGAATTCCCGGAATTCCAAAAAACGTATGTAAAATACCTGTCACAAATCCGGCTGCCATACCTGCCAGAAATGCGAAAAGAAGTGCCAGTGCCGGATTCATACCGCCGCGGATCAGCATAACTGCAACTGCTCCACCTGTAGCCAACGATCCATCAACCGTCAGATCCGCAAAATCCAGAATGCGGAAGGTGATATAAACGCCAAGCGCCATAATTCCCCAGATGATCCCCTGCGCTACATTTCCCGGAAGGGCGCGCACAAGAGCCATCGGATCTAAAGCTGCTAAATACATGATTTCTGCCTCTTTCTAATACTTATTATTCCTCAATTGCTTCGTAATCGTCCGGAACAGTGATTCCAAGTTCGTCACAGATTGTCTTGTTATACATCTTTGTAACTTTTGGTGCACTTTCGATTTCCATGGTTGAAATGTCTTTTCCGTCTACGAGGATTTCGTAAGCCATTTCACCAGCTCTGTATCCGATATCGTAGTAGCTGATAGAAAGAGTAGCGATACCACAGCCTGAGCAGATTCCCTGTTCTCCTGCGATTACCGGAACCTTTGCCGGAAGGCAGATATTGTTGATAATCTCTGTGTTAGATGCCATTGTATTATCGGTTGGGATGTAAAGTGCGTCGCACTCATCTACTGCGCTTGTTACTACAGACTGGATTTCATTAGAGTCTGCTGCTGTGTATTCTTTGTATTTGATTCCATCTTTGTCGAGTGCTTCTTCGAACTTCTTAGCCTGATATGCTGAGTTCGGTTCTGCTGAACAGTAGAGGATTCCTACTGTTTTTGCATCCGGAAGGAGCTCTTTAAGCATTGCTTCCTGTTCATCGATCGGTGCAAGGTCACAGGTTCCTGAAATGTTCATACCTGTTGATCCTGTCCAGTCAGAAATATCAAGAGCAGTTGCATAATCTGTAACAGATGTTCCAAGAATCGGGATCGTGCTTGTTGCAGCTGCTGCACACTGAAGAGCAGTTGTTGCATTTGCAAGGATCAAGTCATCATTGTCTGCCACAAAATTGTTTACGATGGTTGCGCAGTTTGCCTGTTCGCCCTGTCCGTTCTGAAGATCGAACTTCACTTTGTCTTTTCCGAATTTTTCTTCACAGGCTTCTTCAAATCCTTTGGTTGCCTCGTCAAGAGCTGCATGCTCAAGCTGCTGGCAGATACCGATCTTATATACCTTGTCTGATGAATCCTTTGAAGAAGATTCTTTGTCTGATGAACTTCCGCCACAGGCAGCAAGTGCCAGTGTCATTGCTGCAGTAAGTGATACTGCTAAAATTTTTCTTGCTTTCATAATAACATACCTCCATCTATGTTCTTTTCGAACAAACTTTTTCCGTTTTGGCTTTACAGCTTTAAACTTTAGCGGTTTAAACTTCAATGGTTTAAAGCTTTGCCGTGATATTGATTATAGCGTTTTTTTGTACTTTAGTCAAGGTATGTTACAAAAAGCTACAAAAATTCTAGCTTTTCCGGTCCATTATCCTGCAAAATAAAATCGCCGCCCCGGTACTGACCGCCGTTGCCGCAATCCCAGGTCCAACAACGGCTGTCGGATTCACGCTTCCGTACTGGCTCCGGTAGGCGATCACCGACACCGGGATCAGCTGCAGTGAAGAAATATTTACGATCAGGAAGGTGCACATCTCATTGCTTGCAACGCCTCTTTTTCTTACCGGTCCTGCCGCTTTTCCAAGGCGGCGGTCTTCTTCCAGCTTCTGAAGCTCTTCCATTGCTTCAAGACCTGCCGGAGTTGCCGCCCAGCCAAGTCCGAGTACATTTGCAATGATGTTTGCTGCAATTGGTTTTTCTGCCGGATGATCTTTTGGAAGTTCTGGAAAGAGGAAATGGATCAGAGGGGAAAGGCGGACGGTTGCCGTTTTCAGGATGCCGGATTTTTCTGCGATTCCCATGAGTCCGGTCCAGAAGGACATGACGCCCATCATCGTGATGCAAAGGGTGACGGCTTCTTTGGAGGAATCTAAGGCGGCGGTGGTGATGTCCGGCATTTTGCCGGAGAAAGCGGCAAAAAGGATGCCAATAAGAATCATTCCCGACCACAGGTAGTTGAGCATTTTTTCTCCTTTCTTGGATGGGAAGAAGAGTTGTTGGAGAGGAAAATTGTGTTCAAATTCAAGTTGTGCAAACCATTCCGACGAACCTCGGGAATCGTGTTCAGCAATGGCTTCCACGATTCCTGAGTTTCGTCTCCATTGCACAAAAAATTGAATTTGAACACAATTTATTTTCCGCCCGGCTGACATTCTACAAGTCATACTTTTCCGCCAAACTATAAATGGGGAGTAGAAAAGCCTGCTCTTTGAGATTGCATCTCAAAGTTGCAGGCTTTTGCTGCGATTTTCGATACATTTATATGTAGAAAACCATTTCTTTATTCAATTATCTTTCTCAGGATGTTCTTTTTTGTATAACTCTTTCATTCGATTAATTTCTTCTACAGTATATTCTTCTACCTCTGTTTTTGTCACTCTCTTAATATGTTGTTTTTTCAGGCGTAAGTATACATATTCCCGGAAGAGGGTGTAGAGTACGGATACCAGCGGGATGAATATGAGCATTCCTACGATTCCCAGAAGGTTACCGCCGATGGTGACTGCAGCGAGAACCCAGATGGAGGGAAGACCTACGGAGCTGCCGACTACGTGTGGGTAGATCAGGTTACCTTCGATCTGCTGGAGGATCAGAAATACAAGGATGAAAAGGATTGCCTGTTTCGGGCTCACCATGAAGATCAGGAGGCCGCCAAGTACGCAGCCGATGAAGGCTCCAAAGATTGGGATCAGGGCTGTGAAGGATATGATGATTCCAATCAACAGTGCATACGGCATTTTCAGTATACTTAATGTAATTACAAACATACTTCCGAGGATGACTGCTTCCAGACACTGTCCGGTAAGGAAGTTTGCGAAGGTACGGTAGGTCAGGGAACAGACTTCAAGAATCACTTCTGCTTTTCGTTTTGGAATAAACGCGAAAAACACTTTTCTCACCTGCACATGCAGTTTTTCTTTCTGGAAAAGAATATAGCAGGCAAAGGAAAAGGCAATAAAAAATGTAGTAACTCCACTGACGATGGAGCCAACCGCTGTCATCGTTGTATTCATAAAATTTCCCGCACCATTTCCGAGAATACTCATCCCCCACTGGATTGCCTTATTCGGATTGAACTCCACCTGGTTCACAAGATCCATGATTTCCCGGTTATTGTGCGTAAATTCCCGTACCCAACTCTGCATCTGCGGAATAAATTCTGCAATACTGTTCATCAGACTTCCAATTGTTGCCGTAAGCTGCGGAATCAGACCGAACATAACAAGCACAATCACCCCCACTACCAGTACGATCGTAAGAAGAAGACTGATCGGTCTTGCAAGCTTTCCTGCCGCCTTTCCTTTCTCTTTTGCCTTTCCAAATAATTTTTTCTCCAGAAAGCTCATCGGCACATTGATCACAAACGCAATCGCACCGCCAAGAGCGAAGGGGAAAATAATCCCCCATACCGCCTTGATCACGCCGAGAACCACATCAAACTTCCACAATGCAACTACGATCAGCGCTGTAAATACGATCAGTTCCCGGATTTTTTTTATAGATAATTTACTAAAATCCACTATTTTCTCCATTCTACTACAATATATTTATGGTTAATCCCCTTACAACCAGTAAGCATTTTCCCATATTGTTACTCAGATAATTTTCCACGTACCCACTTCAGAAGCTGTATGATTGGAAAACAGGCAAATGCATACAGGTAGACAGTCCCAAGCTGTTCAAAGTTCAATGTTTCTACTTTGAACACCTGATGCAGCCCCGGAATTGTAAGTACAGCCGTGATCAGAATTGCGCCCAGTGCAAATGCGCCCTGCATCCATTTATTATTGAAAAACCGTTTGGTAAAAATCACCGGATGATCTGATTTACAGTTATATCCGTGAAACAGCCGTGCAAGACAGAGCGTTCCAAACGCATACGTGCTTCCAAGCAGCGCACCGTCCTGATGATATCCCGTCATAAATCCGATCATCGTCATTACACCGATCACCAGTCCTTCCAGACCAATCTTTGACAGGAAATCTTTTGTCAGGATCGACTCGTCTGCCGGTCTTGGCTTCTCATTCATCACATCACTGGTATGCGGTTCTACTCCCAGTGCAATTGCCGGGAGACTATCAGTCAGCAGGTTGATAAAAAGCAGATGAACCGGTGCAAACGGAACCGGAAGTCCTGCGATCGATGCATATAAAACAGCGAGAATTGCACCGAAGTTTCCCGATAACAGAAACTGAATCGCATACTTGATATTCTGATATAAATTTCGTCCATTTTCCACTGCTTTTACAATCGTTGCAAAGTTATCATCTGTGAGCACCATAGCTGCAGCATCCTTGGCAACCTCGGTTCCAGTCACTCCCATTGCAACACCTATGTCTGCCTGCTTTAAAGAGCCGGTGCATCGTTGACACCATCACCGGTCATCGATACAATATTTCCGCGCTCTTGCCATGCACGGACAATACGGATCTTATGCTCCGGCGAAACCCTTGCATAGACAGAAATCTTCGGGACAAATCCCCGCAACTCCTCGTCACTCATATTTTCAATCTCCACGCCCTCACAGGCTTCGGATAAATCCTTTAAAATGCCGATCCGTTTTGCGATCGCTGCTGCCGTGATCTTATGATCTCCTGTGATCATCACCGGCCGGATTCCTGCCTTTATACATTCTGCAACTGCCGTCTTTGATTCTTCTCTCGGCGGATCCATCATCGCGATCAGTCCAAGGAATACGAGATGGTTCTCATCCTCTGCGGTCAGCAGATGTTCTTCCGGAATCTCCCGGAAAGTAAATGCCAGCACTCGAAGACCTTCCATTGAAAATTCCTGATTCTGACTCTGTATTTTTTCTTTATCTTCTTTTGTAATCTCCCTTATTCCATTTTCTGTCCAGATCTGGTCTGTCAGATCCAGGAGACGGTCAACCGCACCTTTTACGATCATTCGATTTTCACCATCGATCCGGTGAAGTGTTGACATCATTTTCCGGTCGCTGTCAAATGGAATCTCATCTTCTCTTGGATAACTTTCTCTTACTTCTGCAGCTTCCACTCCATAGCGGCTTCCCAGATTGATCAGTGCCGTTTCCGTTGGATCTCCGATCTCTACCCCATTTTCATTGGTAGAATCGTTACATAAAATGCTGCAATCAAGCAGAAATCTCTGTGCCGGATCTGCCATATCGATCTCATCTGCCCGGATTCTTCTGCCTTCTATATAATAATCTTCAACCGTCATTTTATTCTGCGTGAGAGTTCCTGTTTTATCCGAGCAGATCACGGAAAGACACTTCCAAGACCTTCTACCGCCTGCAGTTTTCGAATGATTGCATGCTCTTTTGCCATCTTCTGTGTTCCGAAAGAAAGGACGATTGTTACAATTGAACTTAATGCCTCCGGGATTGCTGCAACCGCAAGTGCTACTGCAAACATAAACGCGCTTCCGATATTTTCTCCACGAAATACACTGATTCCAAATAAGATTCCGCAAAATACCAGGATCAGAACCGAAAGCTTCTTTCCGAACTCTTCCAGATTCACCTGAAGTGGTGTCTGTTTTTCCGAAGTTGATTTCAAAAGTCCTGCAATCTTTCCGACTTCTGTCTGCATACCTACACTTGTCACAACGGCTCTTCCACGTCCGTAAGTAACAAAGCTTCCCGAAAATAACATATTATTCCGGTCACCAAGCGGCACTTCCTCTTCGATTTCATCCAGGCTCTTCTCAACTGCAAGACTCTCCCCGGTCAGTGCACTTTCATCGATCTTCAGACTTGCGTTCTCGATCAGTCGTCCGTCTGCCGGAACATAATCCCCGGCTTCCAGAAGGATCACATCTCCAACTACCAGTTCTCTTGCCGGAATCGGTGTCACCGTACCATTCCTGAGAACCTTCGCCTCCGGTCCTGAAAGCTTTTTCAGGCTCTGAAGCGACTGCTCTGCTTTTACCGTCTGCACGGTTCCCAAAATCGCATTCATTGTAATGACGATCACAATAACTGCCGCACTTTCTGCGTCTCCTAAAATTCCTGAAATAATCGCCGATGCAATCAGGATAATCACCAGGAAATCCTTGTACTGCTCCAAAAAAATCTGCAGCACACTTTTTTTCTTTCCCTCCGCGAGCTCATTCCATCCACATTTTTCACGGGACTTTTCCACTTCTTTTATCGTAAGTCCCTCTTCTCTGCTTCCCATCTGTCCAAGCACTTCTTTTACCGATGACTGATAAATTTCTTTCATCCTTTCCGCCTCCTGTTTCTGAGTATTCACATTCCTGAATTTCTTATGCAACGAAGCTCTCTTTCGATAAAAATGTACAAAAAAAGAAACCCTTATTGCACAACAAATAATGCAATAAAAGTCTCACCATTTTCTTGTGGCACCGGATGCTTCCACCGTACTGACGACACCACAAACGCAGATTCCCTTGCGTAGGTTACTCCCCTTTATTAACGTAACTATATACCACGAATAGCCCGATTGTCAAGAAAATTTTAACCGGAGTCTCCAAAATCGGAAACTCCGGCAAATAATTTCACATCTTAGTTTGTAATTGTCTTTTCTGTCTCTTTGTCGAACACATGGATCTTTTCAGCATCGAATGCGAATGTAACTGTATCCCCTGTTCTTGCTGTTGTTCTAGAATCAACACGGGCTGTCATTGTAGCTCCTTCATAATCAAAGTGGAGATAAACTTCAGCACCAAGCATTTCATATACACGGATCTTAGCCTGAATAACTGTATTCGGTGAAGATGTGATAAACATCTGCTCATCATGTACATCTTCCGGACGGATTCCAAGGACAACAGTCTTTCCTTCATATCCTCCATCGATAAGTTTCTTTGCTTTTGCCGGTGGAAGTTCAATATCAGCCGGTCCAACTTTGAGGACAACTTTGTCACCATTCTTCTGGCATACAGCATCAAGGAAGTTCATCTGTGGTGATCCGATGAATCCTGCAACGAAGAGGTTGCATGGGGTATCATAAAGTACCTGTGGTGTATCTACCTGCTGAACGATACCTGCGTTCATAACTACGATTCTGGTTCCCAGTGTCATAGCTTCTGTCTGGTCATGTGTTACGTAGATGATAGTTGTACCTAATCTCTGATGTAATTTAGAGATCTCGATACGCATCTGTCCACGAAGTTTTGCATCCAGGTTGGAAAGTGGTTCATCCATAAGGAATACCTTCGGGTTACGAACGATTGCACGTCCCATAGCAACACGCTGTCTCTGTCCACCTGAAAGAGCCTTTGGTTTACGGTCAAGCAGTGGTTCCAGATCAAGGATCTTAGCTGCTTCACGAACCATTTTGTCAATCTGGTCTTTTGGTACTTTTCTTAATTTCAGCCCGAATGCCATGTTATCATATACAGTCATATGTGGGTACAGAGCATAGTTCTGGAATACCATCGCGATATCTCTGTCTTTTGGTTCTACATCATTTACCACTTTGTCACCGATCTTAAGTTCACCGCTTGTGATCTCTTCCAGACCTGCAACCATACGAAGTGTGGTAGATTTACCACATCCAGATGGTCCTACAAAAATGATAAATTCTTTATCTTCAATCTCAAGGTTGAAGTCTTTCACTGCTTCAAATCCATTTGGATATGTTTTGTTAATATGCTTTAATGATAAGCTTGCCATTTATTTTTCCTCCTAAATCTTTGTGCGCTTCTTACACACTGTCGCTGTTCTTGTTTCTGAAATAAAGTATATCTGTTTTTACATCGTCGGTCTATGACCGGGTTGAACAAAGATTTTTTAAGAAGGTGTACAAATTGACGAAAGCCTTACAGCAGTTCTTTATAAATGTCCCTCTTTCCGACTCCGCGGTCTTTTGCCACCTTTTTCATGGCTTCTTTCTTATCGATTCCCTGGTTCATATAGTAATCCATATGCTCCTGAACCGTCATTTCTTCCCATTTTGCGCGCTCCTCCTGTAAAATGCTCTCCCGGCTCTTCCCCTCGATCACAAGCACACACTCCCCCTTCGGATCGTTGCTCTCGTAATAGGAAACCGCTTCCGCAAATGTGGTGCGAAATGCAGTCTCATGCTTTTTTGTAAGTTCCCGGCACACAGTCAGATGTCTGTCCCCACCAAGAACTTCTCCAAGCTCTCTCAAGGTTCTCACCAGACGGTGCGGTGCTTCGTAAACGATCATCGTTCTTGTCTCATCTACAAGCTCACCTAGGACTGCCTGTCTTTCCTTTTTGTCCGTTGGAAGAAATGCCTCAAATGCAAATCTTCTGGTGGAAAGCCCGGAAAGTGTCAGTGCCGTAATACAGGCAGCGGCTCCCGGAAGGGAAGTGACCGTAATTCCGGCTTCATAGCACATTTTCACCAGTTCCTCACCCGGATCTGAGATCCCTGGTGTACCGGCATCGGTGATCAGCGCAATATTCATCCCTGTAAGAAGTTTGTCCACCAGAGCGTGTCCCTTTTCTATCTTATTATACTCATGATAACTGGTCATCGGTGTTTTAATCTCAAAATGGTTCAGCAGTTTAATACTGTTCCTGGTATCTTCTGCCGCGATCAGATCAACTTCTTTCAGCGTCCGGATCACCCGGAACGTCATATCTTCCAGATTGCCGATCGGTGTTGCACACAAATATAATGTTCCTGCCATTCGTTACTCCTTTCCAGTTCCTGTCATCCCGTAATACTCCAGGATCTCCCGTGTATAGCTGCCGTCCTTCTCATAAACGATCAGTGGCGGATCTACTGTCATCCGTGATTTGGCACCACGGATTCCTTCTATTAAAACCATGTTCGGTTCCTTATCCACATATGGATACACCAGACGCATTCTTTTTGGCTCCAGCTTCGCCTCACACATTGCTGTCAGAATCTCTGCGAGCCTAAACGGTCTGTGTACCATATAAAATCTTCCTCCAGCTTTTAAAATCCGTGCACTTTCCCGGATAATATCCTCCAGTGTGCACAGTACCTCATGCCTCGCAATTGCCTTAGCACTTTCCGGATTAGCCATTCCATGACCTCCGATCATGTATGGAGGGTTCGTTGTTATCACATCCATGGAACCTTTTCCAAATATCTGTGACGCTTCTTTGATATCTCCCGTCACAATGTCGATCTGCTCCTCAAGCCGGTTGTGCCGGACACTCCGACACGCCATATCCGCACTTTCTTCCTGGATCTCCAGTCCTGTAAAATGCTTTCCTTTTGTCTTTGCGGCCAAAAGAATCGGGAGAATTCCCGTTCCTGTTCCAAGATCAAGAACGCATTCTCCCGCTTTTACTTTGGCAAAGGCACTTAAAAGCACTGCATCCATTCCGAAGCAGAACCGCCCCGGGCTCTGGATGATCTCATAGCCTTTTATCTGTAAATCATCGAGCCGTTCTCCCGGCTTAAGATTATTTGTCATCTAACTTTGACGCTCCTTCACCTTTCTCCAGAGCTGCAAGCTCTTTCATTTCCTGTTTGGAAAGCTTCACATCCTTTTTCCGGCGGCGCGGTTTGAACTTCAGGTCAGCTGCCGGATATTCACGGATTTCTTTCTCATCATTGTCCAGAGTTACAATAACCCTGACAAGCTGACGCAGTACGCTTAATGACTGTACTTCACCTTTCAGTCCTTCCGGAGTTGTCACCGCCTCACCTGCAGACGGAAGATTATTGTTGAGTTCCTCGTATGTCTCTTCCTCATTTGTCAGGCAGCACATCAGTCTGCCACATACACCTGAAATCTTAGTCGGGTTCAGAGACAGATTCTGTTCTTTTGCCATCTTGATCGAAACCGGTGCAAACTCAGACAGATAGGTGTGGCAGCAAAGCTCTCGTCCACAGATTCCGATTCCTCCGCGGATCTTCGTCTCATCTCTTACACCGATCTGGCGAAGTTCAATCCTGGTACGGAATACCGCTGCCAGATCCTTTACCAGTTCACGGAAATCAATTCTTCCGTCTGCGGTAAAGTAAAACAGCACTTTATTGTTGTCAAAGGTATATTCTGCATCGATCAGCTTCATCTCCAGTCCATGCTTGTGGATCTTTTCCAGACAAATCTGAAATGCTTCTTTTTCTTTTTTGCGATTCTTTTCTTCTACACGGCGGTCATCCTCTGTCGCCAGGCGGATCACTGTCTTAAGAGGCTGGGTGATCTCTTCATCCTTCACTTCCTTCGGTCCCATCACAACGTTACCGAATTCTACTCCTCTCGCGGTCTCTACAATTACCTGATCACCACGCTTCACCTCAAATTTGCCCGGTGAGAAAAAATAGATCTTTCCTGCCGTGCGAAAACGTACTCCAATTACTTTTGTCATTCCCTAGTTCTCCTTTATTGTCAACAGAAGAAGTTCCATGACAAGATCAAAGTTGACATTGGCGCGCAGTCTCGCCTTTGCTTTCTCAAGTGCTTCCAGAATTGTCTCAATTCCTTCATAAGAGCTCTTTTTCGCACGCTCCCTGATACTGTCGATCTCTTCACCGAAAATCAGTCTGTCGATATTCATTGTTGCTTTATAGATCAGAACATCACGATACCAGATCATAAGGATGTCCAGATAATCTGTGATCTCAATCTTGTAAGCGGAAATTCGTTTCACAGCTTCCACCAGATCACCGAGTTCCATGGTATCGATATTCTTCAGCAGACGAACTGCCTCATCTTTAATTTCATTAAAATGCTCAGAGCCTGCCAGCATAGCAGCTTTTCCAATATTGCCCTGTGCAAATGCAGTACACACGTCTGCCTTGTAATCAGGAACCTGAAGCTGCTCCATCAGATACCTTTTCACAAGCTGATCCTTAATGTTACGGAGCTTCAGCATAACGCATCTTGAGCAGATCGTTGGGAGCAGACTGTTCGCATTCTCTGTAAGAAGCAGAATTACCGCATAAGCAGGTGGCTCTTCGATTGTCTTCAGCAGAGCATTCTGTGCCTGTACAGTCATCATATCTGCATCCGGCACAATGTAGATCTTGTATTTTCCATTATAAGGCTTCACCTGAATATCCCCATTGATCTGAACCCGGATATCATCTACACTGATGCTGTTCGGCTTTTCATGCGTTACCCAGATAATATCCGGATGATTGCCGCTGACTGCCTGCTTGCACGAATGGCACTCATAGCACGGTTCTGCTCCGCCCTTTTCGCACTGCAGAGTCTGTGCAAAAAGACCTGCAAGCATCTTCTTTCCAGATCCCTTCTCGCCGTTCAGAATATAAGCATGTGATACTTTATCTTCTGTAACTGCGTTCTGTATATACTGAATGATCTCGCTATGTCCTACGACATCTTTAAATCCTGACATATTATCACCCTCTTCTTTCTTACTATTCCATTAGTATAACATAAATTTATGCAGATACCTAGAGCAAATTCCTGTGGTCTTTCTGAATTATTTCTGAAAATTCTGCGAATTTCGCTTTGTAGGTATGTTGAAATCATATCTTCTGCACACAAACTATCTTCTCAATAATAAAAGATGACAACTTTTCCGATATGTTTTATAATAAGCATGAATATATAAAGCTTCTGTATCCAATGATGTAATCGGATTGCTCCATTTCCACGCAATTTATTCTTTTGATACTTACATCATACAAGATGTTGGGGGCAAAAGGTATTTTGGCCAGACAAACTTTATATAAGTTTCTTACACAGAAAGGGGATGAACTCATGCTGGAGGTAAAAAATCTTACATTCCAGGTGAATGAAAACGGAATAGAACGAAGTATCGTAGAAAATATCAGTTTTAACGTAGAAGACGGGGAAATGCTGGTGATCACCGGTCCGAACGGAGGTGGCAAATCCACACTTGCAAAAGTGCTGATGGGGATTGACCAGGCAAGTGCCGGACAGATCATCTTAGACGGAACCGATATCAGTGATTATGATATCAACCACAGGGCAGAAGCCGGAATCGGTTACGCATTCCAGCAGCCACCGCGCTTCAAAGGAATGACGGTAAGCAAGCTTTTATCACTTGCGGCTGGAGAAGATCTGACAAGAGATGTCTGTTGCAGACTTTTAAGTACCGTTGGACTTTGTGCCAACGAATACATTGAACGTGAAGTAGACGGAACCTTATCCGGCGGTGAAATGAAGCGTCTGGAAATTGCAACCGTTCTCGCAAAGCCGCACAAACTCTGTATTTTCGATGAACCGGAGGCCGGAATCGATCTCTGGAGTTTTTCTATGTTGATCGAACAGTTTGAAAAAATGCACAAAGAGAAAAAGCAGAGTCTTATCCTTATTTCCCATCAGGAAAGAATCATCCAAATGGCTGACCGGATCATGGTAATCGAAGGCGGAAAGATTGCTTCGATCGGACAGACCGCGGATATCCTTCCACAATTATTAGGGAAGACAGCAGATTCTTACAGCTGTCTGAAATGTAGATAACAGGGGAGGAAGATACAATGACTTTATTGGATAAAATTACAGAAAAAGTATTAGCTCAGATCGATGATACCGGTTTTACACAGTCCGGTGCATTCAATTTACGACATAATGGGATCGCGCTCTGCCACGGTGACAGTGAGCATATTAAAATCAAGAAAAAACAGGACAAGCCGGGAATCGATATTTTCATCGATGGAAAAACAGACGGCGAAGAAGTTCATATTCCGGTTGTTGTTGACGCAAGCGGAATGACGGACGTTGTTTACAATGATTTTTATGTAGCAGAAGGTGCAAATGTAACCATCGTTGCCGGATGTGGTATCCACAACAGCGGCTGTAACGAGAGCCGACATGACGGCATTCATACCTTCCATGTGGAAAAAAATGCAAATGTACGCTATGTAGAAAAGCATTACGGAGAGGGTGAAGGCACCGGAGCCCGTGTACTCAATCCTGTTACCGAAGTTTATCTTGGTGAAAATTCTGTATTTACGCTGGATACTGCTCAGATCAAAGGAGTCGATTCTACGATTCGTGAAAATAATGTACATCTGGAAGCCGGTTCCAAGCTTTATGTCATTGAAAAACTGATGACACATGGAAAACAGGAAGCTACTTCAAATATGATGGTGGAACTGCTCGGAGAAGGCAGCTCTGCGCAGATCGTATCCCGTTCGGTCGCAAAAGGCGAATCCAGACAGGTCTTCCATCCGAGAGCTGTCGGAAAGAACCGTTGCCATGCACATGTTCAGTGTGATTCTATTATCATGGATCATGCAGAAGTAAGTTCAATTCCTGAGATCAATGCGAAGCATGTGGATGCGGCTATTATCCACGAAGCTGCGATCGGAAGGATCAATGATGAGCAGTTGATCAAGCTGCGGACTCTTGGAATGACGGAAGAGGAAGCAGAAGGGGTGATTATTGAGAACTTCTTGAATTAGAGTCATGCGTAGCGTGGAAATATGACGAAAAAACGAAATCCATCTTCGGTATCTGCTTCGTTGCACTAAGCATTCCACCGAGCCTTTGAAAGCATCAATTGTGTCAGCAATGGCTTCCACAATTGATTAAGTCTCGGTTCCATAGTGCAAAGGCGCTGATACCGAAGATGGATTTCTTTTTTTCTGGATATTGACTCCACTACATTATAAAATTTTATTTAATAAACTTCATGATTTTCTCAATGAGAAGTTCATATGGACAGGCGGAGCCTGTCTCGCTTGGGTGTTGAAATCTCTACTGTTCAAGTATCTTTTTACAGATTTTTTCAAGGATGTCTTCAAGGTCTGTGTTTTCGTAGCGTTCTGTGATTCCGGCGTGGGCGAGGTTTTCTTCGGAGAAATCTTTGGAATCGGCGAGGAAACGGCGGCACATTTCGGCGTATTTGGGTTCTTTCTGGGTTTTCTCACGGGCGAGGGCGCGGGTTAAGCGCTCTCCGTCTTCTACCTCGATGTAAAGTGGAACTACTTTTTCGTTTCCAAAATAGGTTTTCAATTTTTCATAGGATTCAAGGGTTCCGATCATGAGATAATCCTGATTTTTTTGTTCAAAATTGAACTGTCCGTCATCAGCGGTGAAATAGTGCCAGATACCATAAACTGTATTGTAAGCACGTTCTTCGATCAATCGGCCTTCTGTTTTGAACTTTTCAAGTTCAGTTTCGTCTGTAAAGAAATATTCTTCGCCTTCTTTTTCTCCCTCACGCCGTGGACGGGTTGTATAGATCGTTACATTTTTTAACTGTGGCATTCTTTTTCTCAGTTCTTTGTAGATTGTGTCTTTCCCCGTTGAACTTTTTCCCATCAGATAATATATTTTACTCATGTTTCCACACCTTTATCTTGCCTTCCGTCTGTATTCCTTCTATTTGGAGATTCTGTGTTTCATAATAACAAAGAAGTTCTACTGCTTCCCGGCTGATCCGCTCTCCGGGTACGATAACCGGGCTTCCCGGTGGGTAGAGATATGCGTATTCCAGAGAAATGTGTCCTTCACTTTCTTTCCACGGAATCTCCTCTGCTTCTCCGTCTTCTTCCCGGTCTGCTGCCTCCTGCGGTATAAAATACTGCTCCAGTCTAGGAAGCTCTCCGGCAATCTCTATGCTTCCGGAAACGGCTGTTTTTGCTTCCAGCTGACCGTCTATTTCCAGTAACGCAGCTTTTAACCTGTCCAGTCCTTCCTGCGTATCTGCCACGGTCGTCATCGCAAGTACATAGGTTCCTCCGGTCATTTCCATTTCCAGATGATATTCTTTTCGCAGCCGTTCCGCAAGCTCCGGACTTGTAATATTTGCATTTGTTGTGGAAATCACAACTTTGGAAATATCATAATGTTCTGTACGGAGAATCTGTAAATGCTGTAATGGCTTCAGTTCTTCTCTGAACTTTTGTAGCCTCTCCACATAAAGTTCAAATGCATTTTCACATTTTCTATCCACAAAATCCACACAGGCATCCAGACTTGCCATGAAAATATAGGATGGACTGCTACTCTGTAACATATCCAAATACTTCTTGATCCTTCTGCGGTTTACAATTTTTCCGTTGATATGCAGGATTGCAGTCTGTGTAAGAGACGGCAGTGTCTTGTGCAGACTGTTGATCACCACATCTGCTCCCAGATCATTTGCACGCCCCGGAAATGCCGGATGAAATCCGAAATGCGGTCCATGTGCTTCATCTACGATCAGTGGAATCCTATACGAATGTGCCACTTCTGCAATTCCTTTCACATCCGATACCACGCCATCATAATTTGGAGATACGATCACAACGGCTTTGATATCCGGCTCTGCAGCAAGTGCTTTTGCCACATCTTCTTTGCTGATCTCCCCGTTCATATGCATGGAAATATCAAATTCCGGATACACATAGCACGGTACAAGACCATTCATATAGATTGCATGGTAAATGGATTTGTGACAATGGCGTGCCACCAGAATCTTATCTCCCCGGTGCGTACATCCCATCACTGCACTTAAAATTCCGGCAGTACTTCCATTTACCAGAAAATGACTTTCCTCTGCCCCAAATACCCTTGCGGCTCTTTCCTGCTCTTCTTTTAAAATACCATCTGCGTGATGCAGATCATCGAAACCATCGATTTCCGTGATATCCAGATCGTATGGGAGTTCAATTCCAAGAAGTGCCTTGTTTCTCTTATGTCCCGGCATGTGAAATGCGTAAAAATCGCTCTCGGAATATGCTTTTAATTTATCGTATAGTCGTTCCATTTTAAACCTCTTTAAGTCTTTTAGAAACATCATATAATTTTTCTTCCGAAAACGCAAGAGGACGAAACGGTTCTCCCATTTCGTCCTTTCCATATATTCCGGCTTACACAGCCACAATCTCAAACACTTTCGCCTGGAAATCTCCCTTATCATTCACGCCCTTCTTCCATACACCGGACGCAGAATCGGACAGGATCATTCCGACTTGCATCAGCTCATCGCCATAGCAGTCATAATCATATCCGCTGACCTTATAACAGATATCTTCTTTCAGCCCTTTCAGCTTCAGTCTCTTAAATCCAACATTGACCGGCTGCATTACCCGGTAATAACCGACCAGCGCCTTCTTCTGATCCTCCGATACGATCATCCATGCGGTCTCATTTCCCTCAAACGGACTCTTCAGTCGATAGAAAGTTCCTTTCTGGATCAGATCTCTCTTCTCCTTCATAAATGCGATCTGACGGCGGATTTCTGCCTTATCTTCCTCGCCAAGCTTTAAAAGGTCAAGCTCATATCCAAAAGTTCCAAAGTAAGCCACATCTGCTCTTGTCTCGATCGGTGTCACACGGTTTGTCTGGTGGTTCGGTGATGCGGATACATGGCTTCCCATGCAGCTTACCGGATAAACCATCGAAGTTCCATACTGGATCTTCAGACGTTCAATCGCGTCAGTATCATCCGAAGTCCATCCCTGCGGTGCGTAGTAAAGCATTCCCGGATCAAATCTTGCCCCACCACTTGCACAGGATTCAAACAATACATGCGGAAAACGGCTGGTCAGGCGCTCATACAGTTCATACACACCAAGGATATATTTGTGGCAGACCTTTCCCTGATACTCTCTGTCATTTCCATTGGAAAACACCTCTGAAAATGTACGGTTCATATCCCATTTGATATAAGATACCGGCACTTCTGCAAGAAGATTTTCCAGCATGTCCCCGATATATTCACGTACCTCTTTCTTAGAAAAATCCAGTACATACTGTGTCCGGCTGTGGCAGATCCGCTTGCCCTGTTCTGCAAGAAGCCAGTCCGGATGCGCCCTGTACAGATCACTGTCTTTGTTCGTCATCTCCGGTTCAATCCAGAGCCCGAATTTTAAACCTTTGGCATTGATCTTTTCTGCCAGCTCCTTTAACGTTCCTTTCAGCTTTTCCTCATTCGGATACCAGTCGCCAAGGGAAGAAGTACTGTCATCTCTCTTTCCAAACCATCCGTCATCCAATACAAAAAGCTCCATTCCAAGATCTGCTGTCGCATCCGCAAGTCCCAGAAGCTTTGGCGCATCAAAATCAAAATAAAATGCTTCCCAGCTGTTGATCAGGATCGGGCGAACCTTATCTCTCCAGGTTCCCCTTGCCAGACGTGTACGGTACAGCTTGTGAAAGGTCTGGCTCATTCCGTTAAGTCCGGCTTCCGAATATACCATTACCATCTCCGGTGTCTGGAAAGATTCGCCTTTTCCAAGTGTCCACTTAAATCCATTTGGATGGATTCCCATCAGCACACGGGCGGTATCATAATTGTCTACCTCTGTCTGTGCAAGGAAATTTCCGCTGTAAACCAAGCTGAAACCGTAGACCTGCCCCTGGAACTCGTCTGCATTTTCACGCGCAAGTGCAAGGAACGGATTGAACTGGTAGCTGCTGCATCCGCGCATACTGTAAATACTCTGGATACCGTAATCCAGCTTATGTCTTCTCACATAGCGCTCTCTCGCCCACACACCGGCAAGATCGATCATCTCATAATCCTTGTCCGGCAGATCCACACAGGCGCTCATTGCAGAAAGAAGTGTGATCTTTTCGTCAGAATCACATTCAAAACGTATTAATTCCTCGCGAGGATCACCGGAAATGCTTCATAGATCGTATATAAAAGGACAATTCTTGTATTGATACTTGTATCCTCCAGAACCAGTTCCAGAGTCTGCGCCTCATCATCACTTTCTACATAAGTCGCCGGAAGTCCTTCCGTTTCTATTTCAAGCATTATAAATTTCCGAAATACATGCTCTTTATATACAAACTCGACTACATGGCTTCCGTTCTCCCGCTCGATCTCATATGCCGGAAAACGCATATCTCCGCAGCCGAAAGTCGGATACTCCTGCTTGATATTCTCCAGTGAGAATGTAGAATTTCCCTCGAAAGCATACGGTGACATATCACGCATCGCATATTCAAAAAGATGGCTGAAATCTTCTTTATGTGTCAGGCGTTTTCCATAGTAGAGCTGTCCCGGCTGGTCGTTGTCAAGGATCTTGATGATATAGCTGATCTCCTGGTTGTAGAGATGAAACTCTCTTGTTTTTTCATTGTATATGATTGGCATATTTTAACACTTCCTTCCTATTTGTCTTGTCAACTCTGCTGTGACCTTATAGACTTTTTCCAGTCTCCGTGCTAAAATATTTTTATCTTAGGAGGGAAATTTTATGGCATCTCAGGAAATAAAAGATATCAAAGAGAGCTACAACTGCCTATATACTGTCGGTCATCAAACTACAGATTTGTATTTAACTTATTGTGGGGTTGAGAATTGTTCTCCAACCCATTCATTTGGCCCTGTCTGGCGAAATGAATATGTTATTCATTTTGTTTCCGCAGGGCACGGATATCTTCAGATAGAAAATACCGAATTTGAAATCCATGCAAATCAGGCATTTCTCGTTCCCGCACATATTACAACCTATTATCACGCTGATCCGGATGATCCATATCAGTATGCGTGGATCGCTTTTGCCGGGAAAAATGCGGCTCAGTATATAAAGGGAACTCCCTTAAGTCCCGAACATCCCGTATACACTTTGAAAGCACCTGTTTCTGAGTTCTATACGATCATCCTCAATATGCTGAAGAACAGAAAGCAGGATCTTCCAAGCGACATTGAACGTACCGCCTGCTTATACCATATATTATCAGTATTATCATCTGCGAATCAAGACGCTCTTGAGAAAAATATACCATCTATCCACTCGCCGGATGATTATATTGATCTTTCCCTACAGTTTATCAAAAAAAATTACGATCATATCAGTATTTCTGATGTCGTAGACTATATCGGGGTTACTCGTTCCTGGTTATATACACTTTTTAAAAAGAAATTAAATACTTCCCCACAGGAATATTTGATTTCTTACCGGCTCGAAAAAGCATCCCAGTTACTGCTTTCCACAGATCTCAGCATTGAGGAGATTGCTTTGCAGGTCGGCTACATCGATACTTTGACATTTTCGAAAGCGTTTAAAAAGAACTTTTCTATTACGCCGGCAAAGTACCGGAAAAATCATTTAGAAAAAGGAGAATGATCTTATGCCACAGCCAATCTATGAAAAATATCCGAACTTTCACTGTCTTACGCACCTTAATCCGCAGAGCAGTGATCTGTCTCTTTTTTCCTGTGGCATTCAAAAATGCCCTCCCGGACATATCTGGAACGGACCACGTCCTCAGTATCATCTACATTTTATTATTGATGGCAAAGGTACTTTACAGGTTAATGATACTACCTATCATCTTAAACGCAGACAGCTTTTCTTATGTCCACCAGACACGCCTCTTCGCTACAATGCTGACTCAGCAGATCCATGGCATTACGCCTGGGTAAGTTTTTACGGTCCAAAGGCTGTGCTGTGGCTCAAGCAGGCCGGTTTCGATCAGAAGCATCTGATTCGTGAAAGCTATGTTCCGATCGAACAGTTTACCATACTTATCCAGAAGTTGCTGACAACCAGCAAGCCGACAGCCAGCAATGAATTAAAGCAGCTCAGCTGTCTCTTCCACCTGATGTCTCTTCTTATTTCTTCAAATATAAACGCAAAAGATGCTTCGGGCATCCGAAGCACCAAATCCAATGAAGCTCTTCTGGAAGATGCCCTGCAATTTATTGCCGCCAATTATGACTGTAATATCCGCATTCAGGACATTTCCGGTTATCTTGGAATCAGCCGTTCGCGCCTATGTTCCTTATTCAAAACTCATCTGATCAGTCACCGCAGAATTATCTTCTCTTTACGCCTTCAGAAAGCGCAGGAACTTCTGGCATCCTCCACCTTTGAAATCCAGGATATCTCCCAGCAGGTTGGTTATCCGGATGCACAATCATTCTCAAAAGCATTTCGCCGGATCTATCAAATCAGTCCCAGCGAATATCAGAAACTTCATAGCGGTAAATCCCTATAATTTACCGCCTGAAGTTGCAATTCCCTCAATAAACTGTTTCTGGAATAACAGATATAATACCAACATCGGAATACATGCGATCAACGAACCAGCCATCAGTTCCGGATAGTTTGATGAAAACTGTCCCTGTAATTTTGCAAGTGCTGATGCAAGCGGCATGGACTGCTGATTTGTATTTGCAACCAGTGGCCACATCAGATCTTTGTATCCGAATAATGCAGTGAAGATTCCAAGTGCTACCATGGAAGATTTGGTCAGTGGCATCATAACGTATAAAAATGTCTGACCGATATTACATCCGTCCAGTCTGGCAGCTTCTTCCAGATCCTTTGGAAGTCCCATAAATGCCTGTCTCATCAGAAAGGTACCGAACGCGGTAACCAGTCCCGGGAAAATCAGAGAGAAAATCGTATTTAACATTCCCAGTTTTGATACCATCAGATACTGCGGAATGATGAAAATCTGAACCGGAACCATCATCTGGAAAAGTACCAGTGAAAAACACAAATCTCTTACTTTAAATTTTAACCGACCAAATGCATATCCAGCTGTTGTTGCAGTAACCACTGCACATACGATTCTTCCAAAGATCATCAAAAGTGTGTTGATATACAGCTTGATAAAATCCATTTTCCTTATCACATTAGAAAATGCTTCTGTTCTCCACTGTGATGGAAAGATTATAAACGGATTCATCTGTGTCGCTTCTGACTTCGTCTTGAATGCCGTCAGAATCATCCATGCAAATGGAACCAACATGATCAGAGCACCTATAATCAAAAACACATGTTTTATCAATTTTTTCCATTGTTCTGTTTTTTTCATTTATTTAACCTACTTTAATTATAATGTACCCACTTTTTCTGTGCCTTCATCTGGAACACGGTTATGATCATAATAATTGCAAGCAATAATACAATGATCGTAGATCCATAACCTTTATTATTTTCAACAAATGCATATCGATAGAACAGATATACCAGCGACTGTGTTTTCGGAAGTGCCGGGCTGCTCTGGTCGATCATCATAAAAATGGAATCAAATACCTGTAAGGAAGCAATGACTCTTGTAATTACAACGAAGAACATGGTCGGTGAAATCAGCGGCAATGTGATTTTAAAGAACTGCGTTACCGCATTTGCCCCATCAATTTCCGCTGCTTCATAATAATCCTTCGGAATTTCCTGAAGTCCTGCCAGGAATAAAACCATATTATATCCAATTACACTCCAGATTCCCACAACTGCAACCGAAACGATCGCAATCTTTGGATCTGATACCCAATTCACCTTTGGAAGTCCGATTGCATTCAGCATATGATTCAAAAGTCCGAACTCTGAATTATATAACCATCTCCACACCATGGCAACTGCAGCCGGTGCACATACCATAGGCATGAAGTAAATCATTCTGTAAATGGAACGTCCCCTCATTTTCTGGTTCAGCATTACTGCAAGTACGATTGCAATTGCGATTGAAAAAGGTACTTCTATCACAGCATACTTTAATGTATTTAAAAGAGCCTGCCATACCGCAGTATCGGCAAATAATCTCTTATAGTTGTCTAATCCAACAAAAACGTATCCTCTTCCAAATGCCCCTGTTTTAAAAAAGCTCTGATAAATCGTCTGGAAAATCGGAATAATATTTAAAATAATAAGCCCTGCCATCGTCGGCAATATAAATAACCATCCCCAAAGAAATTCTGCTTTATCTCTGCCTGTTATCTTCTTCTTTGCTTTTTTTGCTTTCATCTCATACCATCCTTAAAGTGAAAGGGGTACCACTTATGATACCCCTTTTAAAAGTTTCTGTTTATTCTTCAGCAAGGAATTTGTTCATTTCAACTGCAATATCTTCACAAACATCCTTCATAGGTTTTGCTCCGCTGAATCCATCAACCATCTTGTCTTTCATCATCTGGAACCATACCTGTGTATTCTTTGAGCTCGGATATGCCTGTGCATCTTCTCTCATATCAAGATAAACCTGCATATTGAATTCAGGATGTGAGTTTACCCACGCATCTGAAGTTCCTTCGTATGCTGACATTGTAACACCGAGTTCAGCCTGTTTCTGCTGTGCTTCTTTTGATCCAAGGTATTCGATCAGTTTCCATGCACCTTCTGCATTTTCGCTGTTTGCAGATGCTGCCCAGCCAAGTCCGTTATAGATAGACTTTGTTCCTTCCGGTCCTTTTGGAAGTGGCGCAATATCACAGTTTTCTTTTACATAATCATTTTCTGCAAGTTCCGGAATTGCCCATGATCCCTGGAATGTCATAGCAACGGTTCCTGCTTCCATAAGAGCTGTTGTCTCATTTTCTGATACAACATTGTAATCCGGCATAGATCCGTCTTTAATAATATTTTCGATAACTTCCATAGCCTCAATTGTTTTTGGCTCGTCGAATCCTGATTTTTTCTTGTCTGCAGTAAGTACTTCTCCGCCATATGCGTAAATGGTACTGTACCATGACTCCTGATAGCTTCCCGGTTTGATTGCAACACCATACTGACTTCCGTCATCCTTTGTAAGCTTCTTGGCAACTTCACGGAAATCATCCCATGTCCAGTCAGCTGTCGGATAATCAATTCCTGCTTCATCGAACATTTTCTTGTTATACCATACGGCACAGGTATCAATATCTTTCGGAACTGCAAGCTGATCTCCATCTGCATTTTGATAAGTCTTAACCAGCTCCTCAGGATATTTTGATAAATCGATCTTGTCACTTTCTTTAATCTTATCTGAAAGGTTCAGAAGAATATCATCATATTCTGCATAGGTTCCAATCTGGTCTGAATGCATCCAGAATACGTCTGGCATTGATCCGCCTGTTGCTGCTGCTTCAAGCATTGTCCAGTAATCTTTCCATGGAGTGACCTGGATATCAACATCGATACCTGTCTCCTTTGTAAAATCATCCATAATTTCACGAAGTCCCGGTTCCTGGTTGCTGTCCCAGATTGCTACTGTAAGTGCTTTTCCAGTATCCTGGCTTTCCTGTTTACCTGCACTATCTTTGCTGTCGCTTCCACTTCCACCACATGCTGCTAACGATGCAGTCATCACCGCCACTAACATTACTGCACTAACTTTTTTCCAATTCATTTTCTTTCCTCCTTGCACATTGTTCTGAATAATTATTCATCTGTTTTACGCATGCCTGAATTATATAGCATTCCCCTGCACGCTGGAATGTCGTAATGTCTTCCATAACAGCTTTTTTGTCTTCTTTTTTTATTTTCTCTCTCCTTTTTGCTACATTTTTACCTGCAAATAAACATTTTGACTGTTTAAAATGTATAAATACTTCATTGAAACCATATCCTTTGTTGTTATTTTGCATTTTTTGTATAATCATCTGTTTTGTCTATACATTCACTGCACTACATATTTACAAATCTATGAGAAATCTGGGTAGTTATTTCATAGAAATACATTTATTGCATAAAAAGGACGAAGCCTTTTGATCGTCCAAATGACTTCGTTCCCCTTGCTTATTATTCAATTTTCCGTTAAAACTTCCCGGCATCCTTTTTCTACTCTGCACTACTGTCCACTTTCCATCCAAGCGCCTTCTCTACCGTATCGATCAGTACCCGGCTTACTCTTTGTGAACCGTCCATCTGTACATAATAGTAGGTCGCACTGTCGTCCTTGCTTCCCACATAGAATGTAACTGTCTTTTCCTTGTCATCATCCGACGTATCCTTGTAAGTCAGCTCCACCTTCGTCCGCTGATCTTCCGCAAGCCCGTAATTGCCAAGCGTCGCGTCCGTCACATGATAATCTGCACAATCTGTAAAATAGAATCCGGAAAGTGCTGTCATAATACTTGTGACAGTATCTTCCTGATCCTCATTGTCCGCTTCGTAGGTTTTTACCTCGTCACCCGGTTTTGTCACAGTCTCTTTTACAAAGTTATCGGATGTAACTGTTACAAAGCTGTCCTTTTCAGCAACATCAGCAAGCTGCCATACCATTTCCGAAATCAGATCTGCCGATACCGTGTACACTTTTTCTGTTCCATCTTCCATGAAATAATAATTTTCTCCGGAAGCATTCCCGATTAGAAATTTATGTGCCTCGCCATCCTTTTCGGTCAGCGTAAGATTATATTCCGGTGAATCAAATCCATAGTCCGAAAGGTCATCCGGATTCTTGATCTCTTTTACCGCCTGAATATCCGAAAATGCATCTTCCATATTTTGCATACTGCTCTCCGTCAGTGCGATCGTGGTGTCCGGCGCATACTCCCAGGTATCATCCTCTTTTACAAAGGACATTTCTTCCCCGGACGCTTCTTTATACTCGATCGACTCCAGCGAATCTGTCTCAAAAATATGCACCACTGCGTTTTCTTTTTTCTTCTCTTCTGTCTCTGACTTAGATGTATTCCATTTTTTCAGCCCGAAAAATGTAATGAGCAGAGCAAGTAATACGAGCAGAAGGATTCCTATTGTCCTTGTTTTTTTCTCCATCTTTTTTCCTCCTGCCTCTTACGCTTTCCGTCTTCTCATCCAGATCACAAATCCAAGGATCAGAATTGCAAGCGGAATAATAAAGATCACAAGGATGCTGAATGCACCTGCATGCATCGGTGTGTTGGTCTCAGTCGAAAGACTCTTCGCTTCAATCGCAACATTGTTTACATTATCAAAATTCTCTGTCACTGAATTTACAAACAAAGTCAGGTTATCCAGTGTCGTCAGCTGATCTGTGATATCCGAGCTGATCATAGATGCAGAAGCAAGCACCGTAAGTCTTGCTGTCTTTGTGTTTGTATCCGTTGCATCACTCTTATCGTCTTCATCCTCGCTGTCCGAATCTGAAGAATCCGCAGAAATCGCATTGGTAGAAACGGCTCCCAGGATATACTGTCCCTGTGTCTGGTCATTTTCTGTCACTGCATATCCACTGTCTGATGTCTGCATAAATGGGGTAACCGTCAGATTATCATTATCCGTATCTGTTTTCTCCATACCAAGTGAATTCAGCAGAAGTACCATCTGATTGCTGATGCCGCTTCCCAGGTCACCACTCAGAGAAAGCTGTGGGAAGATTGCATAATAATTTCCCTGGTAGCATCTCTGGGTATCTGCAATATAACCGCTGACTTTTTTCAGTCCATAATCCGACATAATTCCGTCCAGATTTGGTGTGTCTGAAGTCGTATCTCCAAGGATCAGATAAACCTTTCCGCCGTCACTCAGATATTTCTCAATAATTGTCTTTTCATCATCTGTAATATCCGATGTCGGTGCATAGAGGAACAACAGGTCACAGTCATCCGGGATTTCCGGATTCATACTCAGGTTGATTTCTTCCGTCTCCAGATTATTTTTAGTAAACAGATCACTTACCGAACTTGAAAATGTTGATTCTCCGTGACCACTGGTTCGGTAAATCTTGCTTGTTTCCTCGCTGGTTACATAATTGATCGCACTGGTAAGCTGTCCTTCTCCGTCGAAAGAACTTTCACTGGCACTTCCGGTCGTATAATAAGAATAATAATCGGACTGGATAATATCTGAAAATGAAATCGTTGTAGACTTTCCGGTTGCATCACAGGACACAACGATTACATTCCCATCGGTATTATATTTCTGAAGAACGGACGGATGCAGTACGCTGTCCACCCATTCCACTTTTACTTTGCCGGAAAGCGCCGCATATTTTTTCACAAAAGTCTTGATCCTGGTATCCACAGAATCCTGTTCTGCGATCACTTTCAAATCTACTTTTTTATCCAGCTTCTTCAGCATTTTTGTGGACACGCTGCTGATATCGTACAGATTGTTGCTGCTGATATCAATATTTCTTACTTTTTCCGGAAGCTGTCCTGCCACCAGATTGATCACGATCGCGATTGCAATCACGATCACTGCAAGCCCTACGCTGTAAGTTCCGTTCCGGGAAGACTTGCTGCTGAACATTTTTTGATTTTTTCCATGTCTTCTCCTCCTAACTCCAACGTCTTTTCTCTGAATGGACTGCATGGTCAGGAAGATAAATACACCTGCCACACTCAGATACAGGATCAGCCCACTCACATCGAAAAGCTTGTTATATGCTACGTTGTCAAATACATCTGCAAGATACAGCTTCTTCATGATGTTGACCAAAATATTTTCAAATAATGAAGATTTTACAAAGCTTACGATCACAACCGCAACAACTCCGATCGCTTCGATAATTCCTGCGATCATCCAGTTTCCCGTCATCCGGTAAATGATCAGCGCCGCAATGGTAACGAATACCACAATACCGATCATGCCGCTTGTAGCTGATGTCGGGAGGAAATTGATCAGTCCTCCCCAGAGATAGATCAGAAGCAAAACGCCAAAGGTTGTTACTGCCGCAATGATCTGGCTTTCTGTGAGTGATGAAAGAAACATTCCGATTGCCAGATACACGCATCCGAGCAGGAAGAACATCAGGATCGACAGATAATCCACCTTCAGATACGCCGTTCCAAAGCTCTTAATGATAATTGGGAAAATGCAAAAAATCAGGCACGGTACCGCAAATACCGTCACCATCACAAGGTATTTCCCCATCACGATATCAAATAATTTTACCGGTGCGGCAAGCAGAAGCTGGTCTGTCTTGTTCTTCCGTTCCTCCGCAAAGGAACGCATGGTGAGCATCGGGATAATGATGATCAACACGTAGTTGATATTCATCAGAACATATGAAAAATAGGGATATCCCGAATTTAAGTTGTACGCCATAAAATAGATTCCTGTGAAGATCACAAGGAAGGCGATCAGGACATAGCCTGTCATTGATTGAAAATAGGATTTTAATTCTCGTTTATAAATTGCTGTCATTTTCGAGATCCTCCTTTTCATCCTCACTTGTCGGAACGGCATTTTCTTCCGGCTCTTCATCCATCTCAGTCAGCTCGTTCTCTTCTGCCTCTTCCTGCGCATTTTTCTTGCGCCGCTTTACCATCCGGCCTTTCTTTTCGCCGTCCTTCATCGCTTTTGCTGCTGCAGGTGTGCTTCCCTGCGTCAGCTCCAGGAAGACATCCTCCAACGTCGTGCGGCTGTGATACAACATAAGTAACGGGCAGCCCTCCTGTGCAAATGCCATAAATACTGTTTCCCTGATATCTTTTCCATCCTTCGGGAACAGACTCACTTTTACCGTTCCTTCTTCTTTTCCGTGTTCCACGGATACCTTCTGCACATCACCGATTGTGCCGATGACTTTCCGTACCGTATCTTCATTTCCCTTTGCCAGGATTTCCACAGTCTGCTGATTCATCAGAAGCTTTTCCAAATTCTCCGGTGTATCACTTGCCACCAGTTTCCCTTTAGAAATAATCATAATATAATCACAGACTTCCTGGATCTCTGCCAGAATGTGCGAGCTCAGGATCACGGTATGCTCTTTTGCCAGCTCGCGGATCAGTTCACGGATTTCAATGATCTGCTTCGGATCCAGTCCGACCGTCGGTTCATCCAGAATGATGATCTCCGGGAATCCAAGGATTGCCTGCGCAAGTCCGACTCTCTGCTTATAACCTTTGGACAGGTTCTTGATCAGCCGGTCCTGTACATCCATGATCTTCACCATCAGCATGACCTTCTCAATCTGCTCTTGCCGTTCCGGTTTTGGGATCTTCTTCAATTCCGCTACGAACTTCAGGTATTCATTCACCTTCATATCCGTGTAAAGCGGTGGCATCTCAGGCAGATAACCAATACATTTTTTTGCCGCCTCCGGTTCCTCCAGTATATTGTGCCCGTTGATCAGCACTTCACCTTCTGTGGCGCCAAGATAGCCTGTCATAATATTCATCGTTGTGGACTTTCCGGCACCGTTCGGTCCCAGAAATCCATAGATCTGCCCGGTATCTACAGTAAAATTCAAATGATCTACAGCCAGATGTGAGCCGTATTTCTTTACAAGATTTTTTACCTCAATCAATGTTGTTCCTCCTGACTACAAAATTTCATGCTTTTCAATTATACGGATGATTTGTGAAACTTCTGGGGGCAATCTGTGTTCATTCTGTGTTTTTTCTGTAAAACTGTGAACTGCAAAAGTGTACCACCTGCCCGATAATAATAGAAATACCGATATCTGGAATCAGATTTTCCACATATCGGTATTTTATATTTTTAAATCATTTTTTACCCAAAAAAGACTTTTTTATATACTGGGCAGATTTCACTTAACTCGCGATTATCCACACCTGTCAGGCAAGGAATTCTTCCAGAATTTCCCGGATTCTTGCCTCTTTTGTCGGCTCCAGCTTTTCGCCGGTATCTTCCTGCTTAAATCTGGAACCGGCTGTATCTTCCATCCGTGCTCCCGGCTGCTGCGTCCGCATTTCATCAGCCTGATTTGCATTCGCCTGTCCCACTTTTGCTACTGTCTGCACGGTCTGCTGCATTTGTCCATCTTCTGTATACCGTTTTTCGTTCGCAGAAACCGCATTTACCGTAGCTGCGCTTGCTGGCACGGTTTCTTCTGAAAATGGTCTTTGCACCTGACCAGAATGCGCCGCTTCATTTTCCTCTGCATCCATTTTCTCCGGAATCTCATCCGCTCTCTGAACCGTAACCTGGATTTCTTTCTGATTGGTCTTCTCATAGCGATGAGCATATGTATTTTCCAGAAAATCTACCATATAGGTTTTCGCTGCCTCCAGCTGATAGGCATCATCCGCAAGCATCCGGAGTAGAAAGAGCGCCAAAGCTCCCATACCGCCCAAAATACCATATCTGTAAAGTCCCTGTTCCCTCTCCCCCGCTGCATAAGCAAGCGCTGTTCCTGTGGCTCCAAAGATAAGGCAGAGCCAGATGCTCCCCTTCGCCCACTGCCTCCAGGTATGCAGCCTCACGCCAAGCACCCGGTATTCATACAAATATTTCTCTACAAATGCACCAACATTCTGTACTTTATCACTCACCATACACCCATGCTCAAATTTTGCCCTTACAAGCCGCATCAGCGGATGATTGCTTTTACTCATGTTACTTGCTGCTCTTACCAGCTTTTTCAGTGAAATCCCGGTAATCAGTCTTGCAATCGCGCCGATCCCGATCATCACTCCCGTCAGAAAAAATACCGTTTCTCTCACCACGAACATTTCCAACATAAAAAGAATCCTCCTTCTTAGATTTACCGTCATTATACCGTAAACCTCCGAATTTGGATTCCCTAATCGTTCGCCACAATCCGACATCCTGTCTGGAAAATGACGCTGCTTTTCTGTTTTACTTTGCTGCCTTACGCATTACATTCTTTCTACAAGACCTTTGACAAGCCCTACATAATGGGTGATTGCCATCTTCACAAACTCCGGATAATCCATCGTTGCACTGTTGTCAGCTTTGTCCGAAATTGCACGAATAATGACATACGAAACTTTATTCAGATATGCGGTCTGCGCCATTGCTGCGCCTTCCATCTCCGCACACTTCCCATCAAATGTCTTTACCAGATATTCCTTCTTTTCCTTGCCGGAAATAAACTGATCTCCGCTGAGCACTCTTCCGGTAAATGTCTGAATGTCCGGATTCACTTCTTTGTTTACTTCCACTGCCATCTTCACAAGCTTCTCATCTGCCGGGAAAGAAAAGGTATCCATTCTCGGAATCTGTCCTACCGGATCGCCAAGCATACTTACATCCATGTCGTGCTGAACTGCATCTGTAGAAATCACGATATCCCCGATGTTGATATCTGCATCCAGAGAACCTGCCACACCTGTATTGATCAGCGTATCCACACCAAAACAGTCAATCAGAATCTGTGCGCAGATTCCCATTTTGACTTTTCCGATACCACTTCTTACAACTTCACAACTTCCCTTGCCACTCATAATACCTTTGACAAAAGTCATTCCGGCACGTTCCAGCGTATCCTGAACTTCCATCGATTCCTTTAAGATTGCAACCTCTTCATCCATTGCTCCGATAATTCCTATCATTTGAAAATCCTCCGTTTTTCCTACATATTGTTTTTATCTATATCTATAGATTTCCCTTCAAAATTACAATAGCTATTATATCAGATTTCTTATAATATGCACTAGCATTTTCTTATAAGGCTGTGTTATAATCATTGAAGCAATTTTATAAGGCACAATAATAGTATAAATATAAAGGAGGACTATACTCATGGAATTTACACCAC
>SCPN01000589.1_pt1 | contig 74464 bp, 64 predicted proteins | sample 6106831 | NCBI WGS metagenome assembly SCPN01 (sample SAMN10720447, study PRJNA508395) | human gut metagenome | isolation source: Participant 1, 0 month
TACGATCGCTGATAATTTTGTATCCAAAAATGTGGATCTGATCTGTGCAATCGCAACTCCGAGTGCCATGAGTGCCTATAACAGCTGTATCTGGACAGTTGAGATCCCGGTAGTATATACCGCAGTTTTCTGATCCGGTCGGTGCAGGACTTGCAGATGAAGAGGAACCGAATTCAGGAAATATCACGGAACCTCTGACAAACTTCCGGTTGAAGAACAGCTGAAAATGATCCGTGATCTGATGCCGGATGCAAAGAAGATCGGTATTCTTTACACAACAAGCGAAGCAAACTCCGTAAGCACGATCAAAGAATACAAAGAGCTGGCAAGAGAGAATTATTTTTGAGATTGTTGACAGCGGTATCAATACCGTAGCAGATGTTGAGATGGCTGCAAAGGATCTGGCATCCAAGGTAGACTGCATCAGCAACCTGACAGACAACACCGTTGTATCTGCACTGCAGACCGTGATCGCAGCCGCAGATGAGAAGAATATCCCGGTATTTGGTTCTGAAATCGAACAGGTTAAGAGCGGATGTCTGGCATCTATGGGTATTGATTATATCGCCCTTGGCAAACAGACCGGCGAGATGGCAGCCAAGATTTTAAAAGGTGAGTCAAAGGCAGAAGAAATGCCGTATGAAGTATGCAGCGGTGCAAGCCTTTATGTAAATACCGCAGTTGCTGACAAACTGAACTTTGAGCTGGATCAGGCTACCGTAGATGGTGCGGCAGAAGTTTTCGATGAGATCACAGTGGAATAATCGGAGGTTGATATGGCATTGCTGATAAGCGTCCTGGAACAGGGACTGATATATGCGATCATGGCATTTGGAATTTATATTACATACAAAATCCTGGATTTTCCGGATCTGACGGTAGATGGCAGTTTCCCGATGGGAGCAGCGATCGCAGCAGCACTGATCAGCAGAGATGTAAACCCGCTGCTGACACTGCCAATCTGTTTTCTGCTCGGGGCTGTAGTCGGAACATTGACAGGCCTTATCCATGTAAAATTAAAAGTGCGTGATCTGCTGTCCGGTATCATTATGATGACGGCCCTTTATACGGTAAATCTCCGAATCGCAGGCAGGGCAAACCTGCCTATCTACAATAAAAGTACCATTTTCCAGAATGATCTGGTAGATAAAATCATTCCAAAAAGCCTTTCTTCTTTTAAGGTAGTGATCATTGTTCTGATCATCACCCTGATCAGCAAATACATTCTGGACTGGTATCTGAGAACGAAATCCGGTATGCTGCTGCGTGCAGTCGGGGATAATGATCATATCATTACATCCCTTGGTGTAAACAAAGGAAAGGTAAAGGTGGTGGGTCTTGCGATCTCAAACGGCCTGGTGGCATTAAGTGGCTGTGTGTTTGCACAGCAACAGCGATATTTCGATGTATCCATGGGAACCGGAACGATGGTCATCGGTCTTGCCAGTGTGATCATCGGAACCAGCCTTTTCCGTAAAGTAACGATTCTGCGTGTGACATCAAGCGTGGTAATCGGTTCGGTGATCTATAAAGCATGTGTGGCAATCGCCATTCGTTTTGGTTTTGAGTCCACGGACCTGAAATTTATCACAGCGGCATTGTTCCTGCTGATCCTGGTGCTTGGAATGGAACGAAACAGGAAGGTCAAGGTGAAAGTCGATGCTTGAACTCAGAGAAATTTATAAATACTATAATCCTGGCACAGTCAATGAAATGTGCCTGTTCAATAATTTTAATTTTAAAGTCGATGACGGTGAGTTTGTTGCGGTTGTCGGCAGCAACGGTTCCGGAAAAACTTCCATGCTGAATATTATCTGCGGGAGCATTCCGATTGATGAAGGAGCTGTCCTGATCAACGGCACCAATATCACAAATATGCCGGAATATAAACGCATGGGAAGAATCGGACGCGTTTTTCAGAATCCTTCCATGGGAACCTGCCCGTCCATGACGATCCTTGAAAATATGGCAATGGCAGAGAATAAAGGAAAAGCCTATAACCTTGGAAAGGGTGTCAACAAAAAAAGAGAAGAAGCTTACCGCGAGTTGCTCCGTCCGCTGAATCTCGGACTGGAAGATAAGCTTCATGTAAAAGTCGGAGCCCTGTCCGGAGGACAGAGACAGGCAATGTCACTTCTGATGTCCACGATGACACCGTTGGATTTCCTGATCCTGGATGAGCACACGGCTGCACTGGATCCGAAGACTGCCGAGATCAATATGCGTCTGACGGATCAGATTGTGCGTGAAAAGAAGCTCACATCCATCATGGTTACCCACAATCTTCGCTATGCGATCGAATACGGCACGCGTATCGTCATGATGCATCAGGGAAAAGTAATCCTTGACAAAAAGGGCGAAGAGAAGAAAAATATGAATGTAGATGATGTGCTTGATCTATTCAATGAGATCAGTATCGAGTGCGGCAACTAAGTGACAGGTAGAAACAGCACTTACAAGTTCTTCATCTGAACATAGATCCATACAGAAAACTACCACTTTTTTTTGAAGTGGCAGTTTTTTGGCGTATATCAGATGTGAGATGATTCCCGTCTATAGAAGTGGGCGTCTTCTCCGACTAAGATAAATTTATGTATGATAAGAAGCAAGGAGACAATATGAGATACCATAATATAACAAAGGACGATATGTTAAACGGAGACGGATTGCGTGTTGTACTCTGGGTTTCCGGCTGCAATCACTGCTGTGAGGAATGTCAGAATCCGATCACCTGGGATCCAAATGGCGGCATTCCGTTTAACCAGGAAGCAAAAAACGAGCTGTTTGAGGAACTGGGCAAAAGCTATGTCTCCGGTATTACCTTAAGCGGCGGAGATCCGCTGCATCCGGCAAACCGTCTGGATATCCGTGCACTGGTGCATGAGATCAGAGAAAAATTTCCAACGAAAACAATCTGGCTGTACACCGGATATCTGTGGGAACAGATCAGCCATTTTGAAGTGATGCAGTATGTGGATGTCTGTGTAGACGGCGAATATGAGAAAGACAAACGCAATGTGCAGCTTCACTGGAAAGGCAGCAGCAATCAGCGGGTAATCGATGTGCCAAAATCACTGGAAACAGGAAAAGTCTGTCTGTACTGCGAATAGTATGGACAGTATCCATGTTCAAAAAAAGAACCTGAGACAATAAGGGATACCTGTACAACCGTGTCCTATGACACAGAAAACGGAGAAAAGCATGAAAAGAATAGCAAAATTTCATAAAGTAAGTTTTGAACAGTTTAAAGAAGGATGGATGGGAGAGTTCCCTCAGACTACAGAAGCAAAACTGCAGAAAATTTACGAAGATATCAAACTGCCAAAACGTGCAACCGCAGGATCTGCAGGCTACGATTTTTATACACCGGAAACCTTTAGCCTGAAATCCGGCGAAACTATCAAAATCCCGACCGGGATTCGTGTCGAGATGGAAGAAGGATGGGTGCTGAAGTTATACCCTCGCAGCGGCCTGGGATTCAAATACCGCCTGCAGCTGGACAATAGTGTCGGAATCATAGACAGCGATTATTTCTATTCCGATAACGAAGGTCATATGTTTGCAAAGATCACAAACGATGCCAAACAAGAGAAGACACTGACCGTAGAAAAAGGTCAGGGATTTATGCAGGGGATTTTTGTAGAGTACGGGATTACCGTGGATGACGATGCAACGGCAGTCAGAAACGGAGGATTCGGGTCTACCACCAAATAAAAATTGACCGAGCTCTTTAGAGCGAGGGATGCTTCTTGTCCGAAGGACAAGAAGATGGGCGTTAGAAAAACTTAGATATAAAATAAGACGCCATGATGATTCGAAAACAATCTCCTGACACGCATCGTTTCCTGTTCGGTTTGCTCGTGTGTTAGCCGCCCTTCGCCTAAACTCGCCTCTTCGAGGCTCAGACAGCGGCTCTCTGGGGCGGCAACATCGCAAACCTCACGACGGAAGCCTCGCTACCGTCAGAGCGATTTGTTTTCGAATTCATCATGGTTGTATTATTTTACGCACTATGTTTTACAATGCGGTTTCGTTTGCACATTGCTAAAAGCTCCTGGCCTGCCAGGGGTCGCTTAAGCAAAAAGCTTTCTCAAGCCAAAATTATTTTGCTGAATTCACTTTCGCTTCCATAGCGTAAACTGCCGGGCAGACGGTATGGAGGCTATTTCTTTCTTCTGTGCAAAACAAAAAAAAGATTATAGAAGTGTAAATTGTGCCCTGTCTTTTTGCGTCCGGCACTCTATAACACTTTCATTTCATCTTTTTGTACTGAAAAAGAAAAAACAGTAAATTTCTACTCGGCGGAGGTTTCACTTTCTGTACTTTCTTCTTCACTCTCCGGATAATCATCGTAATTTAATCCCTGGAATGCAGACAGTTTATCCGCTGACATTAGATAAATATTATTGCTTCCATCGAGCTGAACATAGTAAGATCCGTCTTCTGCCTGTTCTCCCACATAGAGAGTTCTGCTGAGAATTTCGGCAGGTTCGGTTTCGTTTGCTGTTTCGCTTTCTGTTTCGGAAGAAGTGTCTGTTTCTGACTCGGCTTCCGTTGTAGCATCATCCGAATCTGTCGCTTCGGTATATTGGAAGTTTATCGTCATGGACGGATTCTTCAGTCCGTATTTTTCTTTGTTCTCTTCTTTATGATCCACAAAACTGTCAAAAGAAAGATTTCCGAGGTGGTCCACAAGGGTTGTCACGGTGTTTACAGTCGCTTTTTCAGGAGTACTTTCTGTTTTGCCTCCGTCCTGAGACTGGGAAATCTGCCAGGTTTTTACCGAACCGGTGGTACTGCTCTCAAAAAGCAGTGTCGTACCTTCTTCGGTTATCGAAAGCTCCTGGACATTATCGGAAGAAATCGTCGGAAAACTTTCGATTTCAGCCAGATCCGTTAACGTTTTATGAAAGGAATCTGCAAGGGAAGAGCTTACGGTATAAATTTCTCCGCTGTCTTCACGTTTCAGATAATAATCACCGGTCATGCTGTTGGCTTCGCCAAGAACAAAGCTGCAGTTTGTACTGTCGGAAGAAGTGAGCGTGACCGTAGGAGCGTTTTCCGAAAATCCATAATTTTCCCCATCCTGTGCAGTGCCAAGATCACGCACAGCCTGGAGGGAAGTAAAAGTATTTACCAGTTCAGAAGCAGCATCGTTGGATAACGGAAACGTCTCGTCCTGAACACAGATCCAGCTGTTGTCTGTTTTTGTCAGCGTAAAAGAAGTATCACCGTCTGCCAGCTGAAAAGAAGAGACTTTATCAGAGGCGATCGTTGCTACTGCTACACCGGTTTCCGATTCCGCAGCAGCTGATTCCGACTCCTGTATCCGGTTATGGTTGGCAAGCAATGCATAACTGCCGCCAAGTACGATCAGAACAGCAACGGCCGCAGCCAGTCCAAATGATTTTTTCTTCATTATTTTTTCCTCCTTTTCAGCCAGATCACACCGCCGGTTACCAGGAACAGAACCGGAAGAACGGCAATGGTAATAATGCTCCAGAGGTTGACATTTGCAGATGTCAGGGTCAGATAAGACAGCTGCATACTCTTGGAAGGAATGGAGATACTAGAACTCTGTCCGCACATCCAGCTTAAAGCGTTTGTGAGAAGTTTTGTATTGCCGCCGGAAACAGCAGAGTCTGTATTGCTGGTCAGAAACTGACTGCTTGCAAGAACGACCAGCCTGGTTTCTTTTGCATCTTCGGCAGCTTCTGTTTCGCTTTCAGCCTCAACCTGAGAAGCACTGCTTTCTCCTTCTACAATAGTTTCTGTTTCGGTCTCTTCTTCGGAATCAGATCCGCTTCCGATGGCTTCGGTAATGGCTGCTGCCAGAGTAAACGGACCGCTTTCATCGTTCTCTTCTTTGGAAAGGCTCTCCATATTTTCCGGATCTGCTTTTAAATATGCAGAACTGGTAGAAGTCAGCATATCGGTTACTGTGATGTCATCGGATTTGCTGTCCAGTGTTTTGATACTCTGACCGATCGGCATCAGCACATAGCTGTTTGAGCCGGAAAGGCTTCCGGTAGCATCGCAGGACTGGATCTCCGGCACCAGATAAAGAGGATTTCCGGAAACATAATGATTGTTGTCACCTTCCAGAACAACGCCTTTTTCAATAGAAACGCCATACTGTTCCAGAATAGAATGATAATTCGGCATTTCCGTTGTGGTATATCCGGATACCAGAAAAGCATGACCGCCATTTTGCAGATAGGTCAGAATGGCACTGGTCTCATCGTCGGAGAAATCTTTCTGCGGAGCATTGATCATCAGGCAGGATGCGTCTTCCGGAACCGTTCCGGCTGTGAGAAGATTCAGTTCCTGAACTTCGATATTTTCTTTTTCGATAGCAGACTGCATGGAGGAATCAAGATCATTTTCTTCATGTCCTGTTAATGTATACAGAATCGGAAGATCCTCTGTTGTGACATAGGCGATCGCACTGGTGATCTGACCTTCACCGTCAAATGCAGTTGTTTCCATAGAGTAAGTCTGGTAATTGACACTGCTTTCATACAGATCACTGTAAGGGATCACCTTGCTTCGTTTGTCACTGACAACGATCACACTGTTGGAAGCAAGATCTTCGTCGGTATAGGAAGAAGCAAAGCTTGGATTCAGAACCGGGTCCTTTTTCTCATATTTAATGTGAGAAGAGAGATCTGCATAACGTGTCAGAAGTTCGTTTAATGTAGCATCCTCACTTCCGTCTTCTGCAAGAAGATAAAGGGTGACATCTTCTGTCAGAGAAGAAGCAACGTTCTTTGTCTCGTCACCGATACTGTAAAGTTTATTTTCACTGACATCTATTTTCGTTGCAGAGGAAGGAATCTCACCGATCAGAAGATTCAGAAAGACGGCGATCGCAAGGATGACAACCGTAAAAGCAAGGCTGTAAGATCCCTTCTTTAAAAGTTTTTTGTTTTTTGGCCGCAGCATATTAGCCGGCTTTTTTGATTTTAAATTGATGTTCATGGCGACAACCTCCTAATTCCAACGTCTTTTCTGAATGCTCTGAACCGTCAGAAACAGCATAATTCCAATAAAGGAAAGATAGTAGACAACACCGGTCAGATCAAGAATACTATTCGTAAAATTGCTGAAGTGACTGGACATATTGAAAAGATTCAGTATTTTCTGGATGATGCCTTCGAACATGCTTTGTTTCACAAAATAAAGAACGGCAAGGACACCTTCACCGATGACACCGATCACAAGCGGAAGCAGGATGTTCTGTGTGGTATGATAAATCAGCAAACCTATAAGCAGAACAATGACAACAAGTGCAAAAAAGGAAGCACCGGCAGTTTCCGGGAAAAATCCGCTGATTCCATCCATCAGATAACATACCAGCAGAAAAGCGAAGGTTCCGACTGCGGCAAGAATCTGGCTTTCCGTAAGAGACGAGAAGAACAGTCCCACAGCCAGGCAGGTACATCCAAGCAGAAAAAAACCAAGCAGTGCCACGTAAGTAGATGCAAAAGCAATGCTTCCGTACTGTGCCATGATCAGCGGATAGAAACACAGGATCACGACCGGAAGAAGAAAAGTGACGATCAGTGCCAGGTATTTTCCAAGCACAATCTGCCATACCGTCACCGGTGCAGTGAGAAGCAGCTGGTCCGTCTTCTGTTTGCGTTCCTCTGCAAGCGTTCGCATGGCAAGGATCGGTGGCCGATCAGAAACAGAAAGGTGATGGAAGAGAGCGTATAACTGAACAGTGGATAGCCATAATTCAGGTTATAGGCAGTAAAATAAATACCCGCCATCAGAAGCAGGAATGCACCGAACACCCATCCTATCATAGAATGAAAAAAACTTCGGATTTCTCTTTTACATATGCACAGCATTTTCGTTGTCTCCTTTCTCTGTATCCGATTCTGTCGTGTCGGTATCGGTATCGTCCGCATTTTCTGTAGGGGAAGATGGTGTACCGGTAATCACTTTTTTTGCTGCCTGATCATCGGCAGTCAGTTCGAGGAAGATATCTTCCAGTGACAGTCTCACAAGCTGCATGGCAAGGATCGGAAGATTCTTTTCTGCCAGCTGATAGAAAAGCAGTTCCCGGATATCGGAAGAAGGATCGGTTTTGATCTCTGCTTTTACACAATGTTCTTCTTCGCAGTCGCCCATAAAGTGAAATTCTTTCACGGCTGTGATGCCTCGCAGAATTTCTTTCAGCTGTTCTTTGGAAGATTTCACCGTTACGATCAGACTATTTTGTCCCTGCATCAGTGAAGTAAGATTTTCCAGAGTGTCGCTGGCTACCAGTTTTCCGTGTGAAAGGATCAGGACGTAGTCGCAGACAGCACTGATTTCCGAAAGAATGTGGGAACTTAAGATAACCGTGTGTTCTTTTCCGAGTTCTTTGATCAGATCACGGATCTCCAGGATCTGTTTTGGATCCAGACCAACCGTAGGCTCATCCAGGATCAGGATTTCCGGTGATCCGAGCAATGCCTGTGCAAGTCCTACTCTCTGACGGTAACCTTTGGAAAGATTTTTGATCAGACGGTTCTGTACGGCATCCAGTTTTGTGGTTGCACATACTCTGGTTATCTGATTTTTCCGTTCCGCTTTTGGGATTTTTTTCAGCTCGGCGGCAAATGCAAGATATTCTTTTACCGTCATATCAAAATAAAGCGGCGGCAGTTCCGGCAGATAACCGATGTTCTTTTTTGCGGCTTCTGCGTCTTCCAGAATGTCATGTCCGTTGATTGTAACACTTCCGTCGGTGGAAGCGAGATAACCGGTTATGATATTCATTGTGGTGGATTTGCCGGCACCGTTTGGACCTAAGAATCCATAAATACGGCCTTTTTCAATCGTGAAATTCAAATCGTCTACAGCGAGCGTGTCACCGTAGCGTTTGGTTAAGTGTCTGACTTCAATCAAAACAATATCCTCCTTAAATAAATAACATATGATCTTATAAATCAGGGCAAAAACGCCCTGATTTTCAATCTTTTCAATATTTTATAAGGATTGTGTGTTTGATATGAGATGAAATTGTGTTTTTTGTTTGAAAATTGTGTGAAATGCAGACAGATCCTAAAAAGAAGGGAAGTGCTGGTAAGGTTCTCCGGAAGGAACAGTGATGCCAAGATCTTCCAGTTCGATGGGGATTTTTTCTCCGTTTTTATCGACGGTACAATAATAGATGGACAGATCCTGATCCTGTGAAAAATTCACCTGTAAGGTATAGCAGATACTGTCAAGAATCTGACGATAAAGCTGATCCTTGCTGTAGATGGGAAATGCTTCCTTTTCAGCGGATGCAGTGCCAGTAAAAAGAGAGCAGGATCTGGCAAAACAGACTGTGAGACTGTTCTCATTTTCTCCGGTGACAGATTCGGCAAGATCCAGATTCCATCCGGTCAGATCAGCCATTGCAGCGATCAGAGATTCCGGCGTGACAATATCTCCGCCGGCATAGGGATAAGCACGGAAACTTCCATTGCTTCCTATATAAATAGATGCAGAAACAACTTCGGATTCTGTGCTGGATTCTTTTTGGTGTTCCGGTTCCTGGATCGGCAAGCGGATCGTACCGGATACGGACTGTGATTCCGGCGTGCTGCTTTCAGTTTCTGTTATATAGCCTCCGATTTCTGTTTCCACTGCAGGAGCCTCCGTGATCAGAGGTTTCGGTTCCTTTCGTTTGCTGCATCCGCCGGAAACCAGCAGCAGGATGCCAAGAAGAGGCAAAAATAAATGATATTTTTTCATATATAATCCTTTCCGATTTCAGTTGCATTCTTACAATTTTGGCAGGAAGTCCTTCGACCTGTGCCCGATATTACAGATACTGTTTTGTTTCATTCAGTATAGAAGAAAAGTGAAAAAAATGCAATAAAATGGAAAAAAGTTGCTTGCACCTTTTGGAAGGATGGTATAAGATACAGGAAAAGTGTGTTTATGAGGTGAGAAAATGGCAGATTCCAATATCACAAGGAATGCGATGGCAGCGGCGATGAAAGCTCTGATGAAAGAAAAAAAGCTTTCCAAGATCAGCATTTCCGATATATGCGGAGCATGCGGTATGAATCGCAACAGTTTTTATTATCATTTCAAAGACAAGTACGATCTGATCAACTGGATCTTTTATACAGAATTTGTCAGAGCAATATCCATCTGGAGGAATATAAAGATGCATTGCAGCTTCTGGAAGATATCTGCGATTATCTATATCAGGAAAGAGATTTTTACCGTGTGGCATTGAAGATGGAAGGACAGAATTCTTTCCAGGAATATTTTTCAGAAGTGATGGATCCATATCTGAAGTATCTTGCGGATCAGATCATGGGTGTCGGAAAAGAAGAAGCTTTTTTTCTGCGGTTTTTCGGAGATGCTTTTTTGATGGCGATTATCCGCTGGGTAATGGATGAGAATATTATGCAGCCCAGAGAATTTGTCCGACAGCTGGATGAGACAATTTCCCTGGGGGCGAAAAAGATTCTGGAAGTTAAACAGAAGAAAGCAGCCGATTCATCCGTTCTGTGATATGAATCGGGAGCGGATCACCTGAAATAATCTCATTGATCCGTGTGATATCAGAATAAAAATCAACAGCTAAAAACGGATATGCCTGCTTCATGCGGGTATCCACGGCAAATCTGGAAGCGGCACTGCTGGTGTCGCTTTTTCTGTCTCTGATAAAAAAAACAGAAATGGTGTGCCAAGAGAAGACAGAAGCCCCAGACTTTTCCGTGAAATGCATTCCCGGATATTCTGTTCATTATATAGCTGATAAACGCCATAAAGTTTTTTGTGGGCACTTAATATCTGATGGATTTCAGATTCCATTAAAGCTTCCATTTTGAAGATTGGCATTACATTCTGCACATCTTTATAATCATCCATATTGATACAGAAAGAATCCAGATCCGGAAGAAACCATAAGAATGCACAGTCATTCTGCTTTTGAAATACCTCCGGCAGAAACGTGTTCTCTGAAAAGGAGGCAGATGGAAGGAAAGCATAAGTGCAGACACCATATGTTTTCCAAAAATCAATAAAAGCATTGAGGTTTTCAACTGTCCATTCGCTCTGTGAGAGATCCAGTATCTGGATCCAGGAAGTTAAGATGCCTTCATTATCCTTTTTTGCACGGATTTTTTTTGCACCGTCCGTCCAGCTGTTATAACCGAGGTTCATACCGAAAGTAGTCAGATTTTCTGCCGATACATTTCTGACGAGATTCTGCATAACAGAAAAATAAGGACTGTCTTTATATCTGAGACACTGCTGAAAAATGCCGAATATTTCTTTTTGCACCGATCCTCTGGCACATACTTTTCCGAGATCTGCCAGTTTGCGGAGCGTTCGTTTTGGATTACTTTCCATACCGCGAAAAGCTCTTGCGAGTTCCAGACGGATAACGGAGCGTGTTACGTCTTGTGTATTCAAAATATCACCTTCTTTTTCATTTATGAGAAAAAAACACAAACAAACTCTATAGTATTCTTAACTTTTTTCTACTATACTACTTCTTAGAAAGAAGAAAAATAGGCAAAGGAAGCGGCGATGTAAAAAAATTGTACACTTCCGTAAATGTGTCGAAAAATTATACATCATCTCAATAGTGACTAATGAAATATAAAAGCCGCAAAGCATATAATGTCACGTGAAAAGAGGAGCTGGCTTAGAAAATGTCGCAGAAGAGGCGGCAGCAGGAGGTAATAGATCATGGCAAAAAAAATCAGAAAAAATGTAAATACAAAAAAAGTTGTTTATAGAGGAATTGCAGTGGGAATGGCTGCTGTAATGGGTGGCGTGCCAGTAAGTGCAGCTGCCGCAGATGTATCAAAAGAAGAAACCGTTTATGTCAATGCGGATGCATCCGGAAATACGACAGACGTTACCGTATCAAACTGGTTGAAAAACAGCAATGGTGACAGTACGATAAAAGACAAATCCGATCTGCAGGATATCGAGAATGTAAAGGGCGATGAAACTTACACCGGAAGCGGTGACTCCATGAGCTGGCAGGCAGACGGTTCCGATATTTATTATCAGGGTACTACAAGCAAAGAACTTCCGGTATCTGTAAAGCTTAAATATTTTCTGGATGGTGTAGAAACAGATCCAAATGATCTGGTCGGCAAGAGTGGAAAGCTGAAGATTCAGGTAAATTATGAAAACAAAGCAAAAACAACAACAAAAATCGATGGCAAGACAGAAAATATTTATAATCCATTTGTTATGGTGACCGGAATGATCCTTCCGGATGAACATTTTTCCAACATTGTGATCGACAATGGAAAAGTGGTATCCGATGGAAGCAGAAATATTGTGATCGGTGTGGCAATGCCAGGTTTAAAAGAAAGCCTGAACCTTTCCAAAGATCAGAAAAAAGATATCACACTTCCAGAGAGTCTGGAGATTACAGCGGATGTAACGGATTTCGAGATGGACTCCACCTTCACCGTAGCAATGACGGACATTTTAAAACAGCTGGATGTGGACAGCATCTCGGATACCGATGAGCTGACAGATGCCCTGGATGATCTCGAGGATGCTGCACTGAAACTGGTTGATGGTTCCAAAGAGCTGTCTGACGGTGCAGATACTCTGAATGAGAAATACGGAGAGTTTGATGACGGAATCCAGACCTTAAAGGATGGTATCGATCAGTTGAACGGCGGTGCAAAACAGCTGGACAGCGGAATCAACGCTTATACACAGGGTGCAGAACAGCTGAATCAGGGTATCCAGAAATATCTCGGAAGCAAGGGTGTTATGACCGGAAAAGTAACAGAATACAAAAATGGTGTAAACAGCATCGTATCCGGTGTACAGACCTATACAAAAGGAACCTCCACACTGGCAGACGGTGTGACTTCTTACATCGCAGGTGAAAAGAAACTGGCAGACGGTGCAAAAGCACTGAAACCGTTGACAACAGGTCTTTCACAGGTGAGCACAGCGATCGATCAGATGTATGCCGCAATGGACGGAGAAGGCAGTACACAGGAAGATCTCAAGGCGGCTTCTTCTGCTCTGGCAGCCGGAACGGCACAGCTTGAGAGTTCTCTTGAAAGTCTGTCCGGACTGGCATCACAGGTTAACGGACTTGCTCAGACAGGAAGTGAACTGATCAAAGAGGGCAAAGAACTTTCAGGTGCAGTAGACAGCTCCATCAAAGCACCGGCAGCACAGCTGATGGCAGACGGACAGTCACTGGCAGCACAGCTTCAGACAATCCGCACTACCCTTACTACTTTACAGACACAGGCACAGACTGCGATCGCAACAGCAATGGGCACATCCGTTCAGAATGTCAATGCACAGATTGCAGACCGCAACAGCAAACTCGATGCAGCAAAATCCTCTGTGAATTCTGCAGTTGAAAGTGCAAACAGCCAGGTGGCAGCGGCAAATGGTCAGATTGACACGGCGAATGGTCAGATTGAGAGTGCAAGAGCCGCTCTTGATACAGCGATTGCAGCAGCACAGGCAGCCGGCAATACAGATCTGGTAAATTCTCTGAACGCTGCAAAATCAAATCTGCCGAGCGTATCCAAAGTGGATACCACCGTATCTGCAGATACTACTGGCGTGACAGCGGTAGATCAGGTAACGGCACCGGATGTCGAAATCAGTATGCCGGGTATCGACACGGCATCACTGACGGCAACACTTCAGAGTATGAAGACCAGCCTTGAGACCCTTCAGAGTGCAGCTGGACAGATGAGCACAAAACTGGATGGCATGCAGACAAAACTGGCAACACTTTCCGGTGTGAGTATTCCGGAAGCACCGATGACACAGCTGACAACCAGTGTCAAAGTACTGAATACAGGCATGCAGGGACTGGATGCTGCAATCGACACACTTGCCGGAAATGTAAAGACTCTGAAAACACAGACTACATCTCTTCCGACCGCGGGGGTCGGAATCGCAAGTCTGCTGAGCGGATTCGATTCACTTGGCTCATACAACGATCAGCTTACATCCGGAGCAAAAGAACTGAAACAGAACGCACCGGTACTGAATGCAGGGGTCAAGACACTGCAGAAAGGAACCAAACAGCTGGCAAGCGGTGTATCTCAGCTTTCCACGCAGCTTTCAGCAGGAGCATCTACCCTGGTATCTAATAATGCAACTCTGACAGATGGTTCTGCAACCTTGCTTTCCGGCGTAGATGAGCTCTTCACAGGAGCCGGTACCCTTCAGACCGCAAGCGGACAGGTAGCAGATGGTATCAGCCAGCTGGCAGACGGAGCAAAAGAACTGGCAGACGGAACTTCTGAATACTCGAAGAAAAAGGCACCAAGAAACTCAAAGAAACCGTAGAAGATGATCTGCTCACGGTGATCGACCGCATCAAAGCACTCAGCTCTGATGAGTGCACATATGATACTTTCAGTGGAAAAGCATCCGGTGTGGACAGCAATGTGAAATTTATCATTGAAACAGATCCGATTGAGTAATTTACGTCAAACTGGTGTGATATCCGGCATATAGGTATAGTGATTTAAAAAACAGGCAGGTGTATCAGCGGTATAAAGCAGATACACCTGCTTTTGATATACCTGTGCAGCAAAAGAATTCTCAAAAAAATGATTTTGATATGCACCAAAAATGCAGGAAATAACAGAAAATAATTAAAAAAGCAGCACAAATAATAAAACAGAAACGCAATATTGGTGATAAAACTGGTGATAAGTCACAAAAAGACTTGAAATAGAATAAAAAGTATAGTATACTATACCTAGTTTTGAGGCGAAGAAGTCTTGGAATAAAATAAGAGTGGAACAGCATGAGATGTTTCACAGTGCAGTAACAGCAGTTACCACAGGGAGAAGCAGACAGCGATACAGATGTCTGCCATAAATATTTATGAAAGGAAAAGGTAAAAACGTATGAAATTCAAACAGGTTTTAGCTGGATTACTGGTTGGTACCATGGTTGTGACAAGTGCACCGGTATCCGGACTTGGAGCATTGAGTGCTCTGGCGGCTTCGGAAGAAGCAGAAACAAAGAATTATAATTATACAAAACTTACAGAGGGTCTGACAGCTTCAGCAGATTGTGCTAATGGAACAAATACAATGAATGCTGTATTAAATGGAAACCCAGACGACTACTGGCATTCAGCATGGGAAGGTGATAATCAGCCGGTTAAACAGGGCGGCGAAGTTATCATGAATTCGAACAACAATATCACCTTGACTTTGACTGAAGCATCAACTGTCAAAAAATTGGAATATGTTTCAAATGGTGCAGGCAATAATGGTACGATTACAAAATGCAATATTTATTATAAGACATCAGCCGAAAATGCAGAATTCAAGAAAGTACAGGAAGATCCATATAATACGCTTTCGAGCGCCTTTACAGGAAAGTAAAGCAACGATAGAATTTACAGATGCAATAAGTGATGTGAAAGAAATTAAGATAGAAGTACTGAACACTGCAGGTGATCCGAACAATACATATATTTCCGGCAAAGAACTTTATGTATACAGGGATGACAGTACAAAAATAGACAGTGGCAATATTTTGGCAAAAGCAGAGTGCTCCTCCCAGGGCGATGCAGCATTGAAGAATCTTGTGGATAACAATGAAGCTACAGGATACCATTCAAGCTGGGGCGGAAACAGCGGAACAGTTGCAGCGGATGAGGGATTTACTACAGTAGTACGTCCTGGAAACCGCCACTCATCTGTCTGAACTAGCTCCAGAAACAATCTGTATATCAACCTTGCAAGCTCCGAAACAATCGGAAAGATTGCTTATCTGCCTCGTCAGGGATCAGGAAATGGTGTCGCAAACGGAAGAATTACCGCTGCCAATATTTATATCTCCAATTCAGATGTTGATGATGTTTCTGCGATCACAGACTGGAAGCAGGTGGCAACAGCAGATTGGGAGAATAATTCTGATGAAAAAAATGTGACATTCTCGCCGGAAACAGCAAAACATATCCGTATCGAAGTAAAACATTCAGCAGGCGATCAGACAGATGCCTATATTAATGCCGCAGCGATTGATATTTATAAAGCAGAAGAAGTTGTTGCAGAAGACAAAGTCATCAGTAAACCTGTACTTACAGCAGTCGCACCTGTAACAGGGGAGACACCTGCTAACGTAACTGCGACTGATCCGGAAGGATACACCGTTGCAACTGCATGGACAGATTCCGATGGCAACACAGTAGCAGAATTTGAAGACGGAAAAGATTATACCCTGACAGCTACTCTGACAGCAGAAAAAGGTTATAAATTCACAGACGAAAGCAAACCGGACACCATCAAAGTTGACGAAGAAGATCTTGAAGTGACCGCAGAAGTAAAGGACAGCGGAAAAACAATGACTCTGACCTGTACATTCAAGGGAGTTGAAACAGGTGGGGATTCCGTACTTTCAAAACCTGAGATTACGGTAACAGCACCTGTTAAAGACGCTGAACCGAAGGATGCACAGACAGATGCATGGGGATATGCTGCTACTTCAAAATGGGCAAATAAAGATGGAGATTCTGTAACAAAATTTGAAGCCGGACAGAATTATACTTTAACAATCGCTCTGACAGCAGAAGAAGGAAATATATTTGATGAAACTAGTATTCCGGAGAAAATCCAGGTTGGAGAGGAAGAAGTTGCTGTAAATGCATCAGATGTAGTTATATCAGGCGAAGGAAAAATTATGACCCTGACTCTGGTTTTCAGCGTACCGGCAGACGAAGTACAGTATGCAAAACTGGAAGGACTGACAGGTAAGGCTGACAGTGAAGAGCTGGAACATGATGGAGAAGGTGAAGATGGTGCAATAGATAATGCACTGGATGGAAATATTGAAACTTTCTGGCATACAAACTGGAGCGATGATTCCAAAGCAAAAGTAACTTATTCTGATGGAAAACTGACCGGCAATAACACTTACACCATCACACTTGCAAAAGCATCTACCGTAACTTCCCTGACTTACATGCCAAGAAATCATTACGATGGAAGCGGTAACATTGCAAATGGTGCTATTTCTGAATGTGAAGTTTATGTATCTACCGATCATGGTAAAAACTGGACTCTGGCAGGAAAAGCAGAAGGCGAAACCGCATGGAATTATGTGAAAGAAACAGAAGATGGTGCAGACCAGAACTTCGTTGAAAGGACCGTAACTTTTGACAAAACATATGCAGGTGTTACAGACGTTAAGGTGAAAGCGATCAAGACAGCTGGTGTTCAGGCCAATATGTTTATCAATGCAGCAGAATTTGGCGTAATCGGAAAAGAAGATACAGAAACACCAGAAGTATCCGAGGCACGCAAAGCTCTGGCAGCAGCACTTGCAGATGCAGAAAAAGTAGAATCTGCTGATAAATATACCGAGGATTCTTACAAGACATTCAAAGAAGCCTGGGATGCAGCAAACGCTGTTACCGACGAGACAAAAGATGAGGATGTTCAGACAATCGCAGATACACTGGCAAATGCGATCAAAGCACTGAAAAAAGCTGAAACACCGGCTCCGCCAGTTACCGAAGATTCTGTGATCACAGCACCGAGGCTTTCTTATACAGCACCGGTAGCCGGAGAAACCGCAGTAGTACCAAGCTATGTTGCAATGGAAGACCAGTCTGCGAAACCGGCTACACTGGAAGTGAAAGATGACGTTCCGACAACGGTCGTTAAAGATGGCGGCGTATTGGCATTCCAGGGAAGACTGACTGCACCGAACAACGGAGCAAACAATGATAAATTTGATGTATCCGGCGATACACCGATGGTTCTTCGCACAAAAGTAAAACTGAACAATAAAACTGATGAAGTTGTAAATATCCTTGGTAAGATGGATTCTCAGTATGGTATCCAGGTAGACGGTGCAAATGACCGCGTGATCCTGTACTGCTGCGATGCACAAGATAAATGGCCGGAGGTACAGTATAAATATGATGCCGATACCTTCTGGGGAGAGTGGCATGATATCGCACTGGTATATACCGGAACAAATATGCAGCTTTATGTAGATGGAAAAGCTGGTGAAGCTACACCGGGAAGAGTAAATGCATCAGATGGATACCAGGTTGTATTTAAATCTTATGCATCCAGTATCTTTACAATCGGATACAATACTGAAAAGAGTACAAACCACGAGGCAGATGGAAACGGTGTTAAATACTCCACACTGGATCAGGTAGATGGTAAGATTGCAGATATCAAACTTTACAAAGGCACCGATTATTCAGAAGGTCTGACAAAATCTTATGATGAGATCAAGGCCGCTCTGGAAAAGGTGGCACCAGATGCTGATATTTCTGCAATTCCATACACAGCAGTGACAACATGGTCAGCAAACGGTACTGCTCTTGAAAAAGATGCCAAGTTTGCAGGAGAGACTGTATACACGGCAACAACCGTATACACGGCTCCTTCCGGATTCAAATTTACTGACATCAGCAAACCAAGCGTAGACGGTGCAACCGTTACGATTTCAGCAGACGGAAAAACCATGACTGTTACCAAGGAATTCCCGAGAACTGCAAAAATTGTTTGCTCCTGTGTAGTTGGCGAGATCACAGGTGTTGCAGATCAGACGATTGCTCTTGGCGTAGAAGACAGCAAGACAGTAACACTGAGTGCAAAAGCACAGGTAACCGGTGACTGCAAGGTAGAAGGACATGACGGAACTGTAAACTATACCTACACAGTAACAGACGCAGGTACAACAGGTGCAACTGTAGAAGACAATGCAGTGACAGTGACAGCAGCAGGTACAGCAAAAGTAAAAGTAACAGCAACTCTGGCATCTGATGCAACCAAGACAAGCACAAAAGAGATCACACTGACTGTTACAACAAACAAAGCATCCGCAGAAGATAAAGCAAAGCTGGCAGCAGAAATCGCTTCTGTAAAAGATTTAAAAGAAGCTGATTATACAGAAGAAAGCTATGCGGATTTGAAGAATGCTCTTGCAAAAGCAAATACACTGAAAGACAAGACAGATGTATCCAAGGCCGAAATTGAAGACGCAATCAAAGCAATCAGCGATGCGAAGAAAGGTCTGAAGACCAAAGTTGCTGCTAAGAAAGAAGAACTGAACAGTCTGCTGACAGCTGTTTATGATGATCTGATGGCAAATGGTAACAAATATACAGTAGCATCTTATAATAATGCAGTGACAGTATATAAAGCAGTGAAAGATGTTCCGGGCAAAGACGGAGTAACCGTAGCAGAACTTGAAAAGGCAATCAAAGATCTGAATGATGCAAAAGATGCTCTGGTACTTCAGGAAACAGCTGATCTGGAAAAAGCAAAAGAAAACGCAGCCAACACACTGAAAGACGCAGCGGCGATTGCAGATGCAGGACAGAAAGATTATGAAGAAGCAAGCTGGAAAGTATTTGATGCAGCTTACAAGGCACTGAAAAATGCTCCGGCAGATGCAGATAAAGCAACCCTGGAAAGCCTGACACTGGCACTTAGAAATGCACAGGCAGCCCTGAAGAAGGCAGAGACTCCTGCAGTTGTTCTGGATGCACCGAAGGTAAAAGCAGCAAAAGCAAAAGTTACCAAAACAGGTGTGGTTGTAAATGTAACGGTAGAAGCAGTAAAAGACGCAGCATCTTACGATGTATACCGTGTAGTGAAAGGCAAAGCAACCAAGGTTGGTACAACCGCAGCAGGCAAAACGACCGTGAAAGATAAGAAAGCAGTAAAAGGTGCTTCTTACTACGCAGTAGCAGTTTCCAAAGACGGCAAGGCTGTAAGCAAAGCCGGTGCAGCTGTAGCAGTGAAACTTGCAAAAGCTCCGAAGATCCAGAAAGCAACAGCAGGATCTAAGAACGCAAAACTGAGCTGGAAGAAAGTAAAAGGTGCAAAGGTTGTTGTATATCGTTCTACCAAGAAGAACAGCGGTTACAAAAAAGTAGCTACTACCAGAAAGAACGCAACTTCTGTTACAAACAAGAAGGGTCTGAAGGCAGGTAAGACTTATTACTACAAGATTGCAACGATCAAAGGAAAACTGATCAGTGCAATGAGCAAAGCAAAAAGAGTTAAAATTAAAAAATAAGATTTTCAAAGCATGGAAAACTTATAATTAAATGAAAGAAGAGGGGCGGTACTTCGGTATCGTTCCTTTTTCTTTACCATTTTGGTATCTTAAAAAGACAGCACAGGAATGCTTCTGTATGTTTGATTTTGGAATCTTTGGAATTATTGTATCATGCAGAAAAAACGTGAAAATTCCAAAAAATAAAAAAGTTTAAAAAAATTAAAAAAAGGTGTTGACATTTCCTGAAACATGGTATATTATTAAGGAGTCTTGAGGCAAGACAAAAAACAAAAGATAAGGTTCCATGGTCAAGCGGTTAAGACGTCGCCCTCTCACGGCGAAAACAGGGGTTCGATTCCCCTTGGAACTGCTAAGAAGGCTGTTTTGTTAGAAAACAAAGCAGCTTTTTTCTTTGCCCCGCAAGAGAACATTTGTTTTGGGGTATGATAAGAACAAGCATGTTTTTGAGCAAGGAGGAAAATATGGCAAAAAAAAGCACCTATGATGCCAGCAGTATTTCGGTACTGGAAGGTCTGGAGGCTGTCAGGAAGCGTCCTGGGATGTATATTGGCAGCGTTTCCAGAAAGGGTTTGAATCATTTAATATATGAAATCGTAGATAACTCGGTGGATGAACATCTGGCTGGTTTCTGTGACCGCATTGAAGTGACACTGGAAAAAGACGGCTCTGCAACCATCAAAGACAATGGACGTGGTATTCCGGTGGGCATGCACGAAAAAGGCATGTCGGCAGAACGTCTCGTTTTCACGACGCTGCATGCAGGCGGTAAGTTTGATAATTCGGTCTATAAGACAAGCGGCGGTCTGCATGGTGTCGGATCTTCCGTTGTAAATGCCTTGTCCGAATGGCTGGAAATAAAAGTAAGCCGTGAAGGTTGCGTGCACTATGACCGTTACGAGAGAGGGATTCCGACGGTCGAACTGGAAAACGGTTTGCTCCCGGTTATTGCAAAGACCAGAGAAACAGGAACCTGGATTCGTTTTCTTCCAGATGCGGAGATTTTTGAAAAGACTCGTTTTTCGGCAGCAGAAGTAAAGAGCAGGCTGCACGAAACTGCTTATCTGAATCCAAATCTTACGATCGTATTCAAGGATCTGCGGGATGAAGAGAAAGAGACGGTCACGTTTCATGAGCCGGACGGTATCGTCGGCTATATCCGGGATTTAAATAAGAAAAAGGAAACGATCCACGAGCCGGTTTATCTGTGTGGAGAAGCGGATGGCATTCATGTAGAATGTGCATTTCAGTATGTCAATGAATTCCATGAAAACGTACTTGGTTTCTGCAATAATATTTACAATGCAGAAGGCGGCACGCACCTGACCGGTTTCAAAACCGTGTTTACCACGGTGATGAACACTTACGCAAGAGAGCTTGGGATTTTAAAAGAAAAGGATGCCAACTTTACCGGAGCAGATATCCGAAACGGTATGACGGCGGTTGTTTCTATAAAACATCCGGCTCCGCGATTTGAAGGTCAGACAAAGACCAAGCTGGATAACCAGGATGCCTCAAAAGCAACGGCGAAGGTGGTAGGAGATGAGGTGGTCCGCTATTTTGACCGAAATCTGGAAGTATTAAAGAGCGTGCTCTCCTGTGCGGAAAAAGCAGCCAAAATCCGCAAAACAGAAGAAAAAGCAAAAACAAACATGCTTACAAAGCAGAAATATTCTTTTGATTCCAACGGAAAGCTGGCAAACTGTGAAAGCCGCGATGCTTCAAAATGCGAAATTTTTATCGTGGAGGGAGATTCTGCGGGGGGATCTGCAAAAACGGCAAGAAACCGTAATTTCCAGGCGATCCTGCCGATTCGCGGTAAGATTTTGAATGTCGAAAAAGCAAGTATTGATAAGGTTCTTGCTAATGCCGAGATCAAAACAATGATCAATGCATTTGGCTGTGGATTCTCAGAAGGATACGGTAATGATTTTGATATCACAAAACTCCGTTACGATAAGATCGTGATCATGGCAGATGCCGACGTGGACGGTGCTCATATCTCAACCCTGCTTCTGACGCTGTTTTATCGTTTTATGCCGGATCTGATCTATGAAGGACATGTATATATTGCAATGCCGCCGCTTTACAAAGCGATGCCTTCAAGAGGAGAAGAAGAGTATCTGTACGACGATAAAGCACTGGAGCGTTACCGCAAAACACATAAAGGCAATTTCACGCTGCAGCGTTACAAAGGTCTTGGCGAGATGGATGCCGAGCAGCTCTGGGAGACCACACTGAATCCGGAAACACGTATTCTGAAAAGGGTGGAGATCGAAGATGCACGTATGGCTTCGGATGTGACGGAAATGCTGATGGGAAGCGATGTTCCACCAAGAAAGGCATTTATTTATGAACATGCTCAGGATGCAGAACTGGATATATAGAACGAAACAAAATATAGAATCGCTTCGAACAGATGAAGCATCTGATGGCAGAATCACAAGAACAGGATTGAAATAAGGAGAAAGTTACGACATGGATAGAGAACAGGAACAGATCATCCGGACAGAGTATTCGGAGCTGATGCAAAAATCATATATTGATTATGCGATGAGTGTCATTGTCTCAAGGGCACTGCCGGATGTGCGTGACGGACTGAAACCGGTACAGAGACGAACACTTTATGATATGTATGAACTGGGCATTCGCTATGACCGCCCTTATCGTAAATGTGCCCGTATTGTCGGAGATACGATGGGTAAATATCATCCGCATGGCGACAGCTCGATCTATGAGTCTCTGGTTGTGATGGCACAGGACTTTAAAAAAGGACTGCCTCTGGTGGACGGTCACGGAAATTTTGGCTCGATCGAGGGTGACGGTGCAGCGGCGATGCGATATACAGAGGCACGCCTGCAGAAAGTGACTCAGGATGCATTTCTCTCGGATCTGGACAAAGATGTGGTGGATTTTGGACCAAACTTTGATGAAACAGAAAAAGAACCTCAGGTTCTTCCGGTGCGGCTTCCGAATCTTCTCGTAAATGGATCAGAAGGAATCGCCGTTGGTATGGTGACCAGCACACCGCCGCACAATTTGAGCGAGGTGATCGATGCCGTCAAGGCAACGATTTTAAATCATAAGATCACGACGGAAGAACTGATGCAGTATATTCAGGGTCCGGATTTTCCGACCGGCGGCATTGTTATCAACAAAGACGATCTGCTTTCCGTTTACGAGAAAGGGACAGGCAAGATCCGCCTGCGTGGACGTGTGGAGATTGAAAAGCTCAAAGGCGGAAAAGAACGCATTGTGATCACAGAGATCCCATATACCATGATGGGGGCAAATATCGGCAAATTTTTAAATGATATCGCAGGGCTGGTAGAGAACAAAACCACCACAGATATCGTCGATATCTCCAATCAGTCCTCGAAAGACGGTATAAGGATCGTTCTGGAGCTCAGGAAAAATGCAGATACGCAGAATATCATCAATATGCTTTACAAAAAGACCAGACTGGAGGATACGTTCGGTGTCAATATGCTTGCCGTGGCAAACGGAAAGCCGGAAACGCTGGGATTAAAAGCGATCATCGAACATCACATTGATTTTCAGTTTGAACTGGCAACCAGAAAATATAAAAATCTTCTTGGTAAAGAAAAAGCAAAACAGGAGATCCAGGAAGGACTGATCAAAGCCTGCGATGTGATCGACCTGATCATTGAGATCCTGCGTGGCAGCAAAAACCGCGAGCAGGTCAAAAAATGTCTGGTGGAAGGCATAACAGAAGGAATCCGTTTCCGTACCAAAGCATCTGAAAAAGCTGCGGCAAAACTGCATTTTACGGAGAATCAGGCAAATGCCATTCTGGATATGCGTCTTTACAAACTGATCGGGCTGGAAATCGAGGCACTGGAGGCGGAGCATGCCCAGACCCTGAAAAACATTGCTGCTTACGAAGATATTCTGACAAACTACCGTTCTATGGCAAAAGTGATCATGAAAGATCTGGATCGTCTGAAAAAGGAATATGCTTCTGAACGAAAAACTTCCATTGAGAATGCAAAAGCAGCTGTTTTTGAAGAGAAGAAGATGGAGGAAGCGGAAGTGGTGGTTCTGATCGATCGCTTTGGCTATACAAGAAGCGTGGATCTTTCGGTATATGAACGGAACAAAGAATCAGCAGATGCGGAAAACCGCTTTGTGGTGCATTGCCTGAATACCGACAAGCTCTGTATTTTTACGGATACCGGACGTTTGCATCTTCTGAAAGTGGCAGATCTTCCTTATGGACGTTTCCGTGACAAAGGTACACCGCTTGACAATCTCTGCAATTATTCCAGCACGGAAGAAGAAATTCTTCGCATCGAAGGCCTGAATGCGGTCAAGAGCACAAATCTGTTGTTTGCAACGCAGCAGGGCATGATCAAAAAGGTAGAGGGGACGGAATTTGATGTCTCCAAACGGACGATCGCATCCACAAAACTTACGGATGGCGATAAACTGATTGCAGTTTTACTGATCGGTGAGGAAGAACAGATTGTCCTGCAAAGCACAGATGGCTATTTCCTGCGTTTTATGCTGGAAGAAGTTCCGGTCAAAAAGAAGGCGGCAATCGGTGTCCGCGGTATGAAAATGAATGCGAAAGATCAGCTTTTGCAGGTACATCTGCTTACACCGAACGGAGATGACATCGCTATATACAAAGACAAAGAAGTACATTTAAATCGCCTGCGGATCAGCAAACGAGATGCAAAAGCAGTCAAAACGAGGGTTTCCTGATAAAAAAAACAGGCAAAGACCGTGAAAATTAAATAATAAGAAATTTTCAACAAAGTCTTGCATTTTAACAGCAGTAGTGTTATAATTGTAGCGATGATAGAAGATTACCAGAGTGTGAGTGGGCAGTTCGCCCACTCATTCTTGTTGTATAAGAAAGGGTGAAGCGAATGACAAGAAGAGAGACTTATGAAGCAAAGACAGAAGAACTGCTGCAGCCGCTTGTGGATGCACACGGGTTCGAGCTTGTCGATGTAGAATACGTAAAAGAGGCCGGTAACTGGTATCTGCGTGCCTATATTGACAAACCGGGCGGGATTGCAGTAGATGACTGCGAAGTGATCAGCAGAGCGTTGAGTGACAAACTGGATGAAGAAGACTACATCGAAGATTCCTACATTCTGGAAGTGAGTTCCCCGGGACTTGGACGTCCGCTGAAAAAGGACAAAGATTTCCAAAGAAGCATCGGAAAAGAGATCGAAGTCCGCACTTTCCGTGCCATCGACAAACAGAAAGAATTCACAGGTATCTTAAAAGAATTCAACAAAGACAGCTTCACCATAGTGATAGAAGACAACGAAATGACGTTCCAGCGTTCCGAGACAGCACTGGTAAGACTGGCGTTTGATTTTTAAACATAATAGGAGGATAAAAGAAAATGAATAGCGAGTTGTTGGAAGCATTAAATGTACTGGAGAAAGAAAAAAACATCAGCAAGGATACCCTTCTGGAAGCAATCGAACAGTCCCTGCTTCAGGCATGTAAAAACCACTTTGGAAAAGCAGACAATGTAAAGGTATTTATTGATCCGGTAACCTGTGAGTTCAACGTGCACGCAGAAAAGACGGTTGTAGAGAAAGTAGAAGATCCGATCATGGAGATCAGCCTGGAAAACGCAAAACAGCTGAACTCCAAATATGAGCTTGGTGATATCGTAAACGTAGAGATCAAATCCAAAGAATTCGGACGTATCGCTACCATGAATGCCAAGAACGTGATCCTTCAGAAAATCCGTGAAGAGGAAAGAAAAGTACTTTTTGAGGAATATTATCAGAAAGAAAAGGATATCATTACCGGTATTGTTCAGCGTTATGTCGGCAGAAATGTCAGCGTAAACCTTGGTAAAGTAGATACCGTCCTGATGGAAAATGAAATGGTAAAAGGTGAAGTATTCCGCCCGACCGAGCGTATCAAGCTTTACGTTCTGGAAGTAAAAGACACACCGAAGGGACCGAAAGTTGTTGTATCACGTACCCATCCGGAGCTGGTAAAACGTCTGTTTGAGTCCGAAGTAACCGAAGTAAAAGATGGTACTGTAGAGATCAAGAGTATTGCAAGAGAAGCCGGAAGCAGAACAAAGATGGCAGTCTGGTCCAACAATCCGGATGTAGATCCGGTCGGAGCATGTGTCGGCATGAACGGTGTGCGTGTCAATACGATCGTAGAAGAACTGCGGGGAGAAAAGATCGATATCATCAACTGGGATGAAAACCCGGCAATCCTGATCGAGAATGCATTAAGTCCGGCAAAAGTAATCTCTGTTATCGCAGATGACGATGAGAAGACCGCAAAAGTGATCGTTCCGGATTATCAGCTGTCTCTGGCAATCGGAAAAGAAGGACAGAATGCAAGACTGGCAAAAACTGACCGGTTCAAGATCGATATCAAAGAGTGAGAACTGAGGTAAGAGAATCCGGCGAGCTGGATGAATATCTGATGCAGGGCGATTACGAAGAAGACGCTGATACAGAAGCAGCAGATGAGGATACTTTTGATTATGAAGAAGCATACGAAGAAACTTCTGACAAAGAAACGGAAGATATGCTGAATGAAGAAGGCGATCAGGAGTAAAACATGAGTCAGGTTAAAAAAATCCCCATGCGGAAATGCGTGGGATGTCAGGAAATGAAAAGCAAACGGGAGATGATCCGCATCCTGAAAACAGAAAGCGAAGGGATCATCCTGGATGCGACAGGAAAGAAAAACGGCAGAGGTGCATATATTTGCAGATCCGGGGAATGCCTTGAAAAAGCGATCAGAAATCACGGGATCGAGCGTTCACTGAAAACCGGCATCTTGCCGGAGATATATGAAACAGCCCTGAAGAAGGAGATTAAGAAAAGATTGAGTCAGAATAGAGTGCTCTCTATGATCGGTCTTGCACAGAAAGCCGGAAAAACGGCCAGCGGAGAATTTTCTACGGAAAAAGCGGTCAAAACAGGGGTGCAGCACTGGTTATCGTATCCACGGAATCTTTAAAGGACAATGCGTAAGAAGTAGATGCGGAAATCCAGATTTTTCGGGCGGCAAAAAACTTGGCGAAAGCCGAAATTTTAGAACTATTTTGACGAGGCGTTCCGGTAAAAGCCTGTAGTTTACGTTACCGAGAACGGAAGGTAGCAGCGGTAGAGAGGTGGAAGAGAAAGGGCCAGAGCCGGAAGGAAAGGCAGAAGCAGCAGAAGAAAAGAAAGCACCTGCTAAAAGAAAATGTACACGGGTATTTCATCACGGAACAATGTACAGGTATCGGACGCGGCACAAGAGGATCACAAAATCGAACAGAAGGACAGCAGGGACGCAGAAACGACGGCCAGAATAATCGACAGGATGGTCAGACACAGAATCGTGACGGTCAGAACCGTACAGGTCAGCAGGGAGGACCAAGAAGAGACGGCCAGAATGGAGGCGGACGTTTCCGTGACGGCAATAATGACTCCAGAAATCAGGGCCAGGGACGGCAGAAATGACGGTCAGAACCGGGGCAGCCAGCAGGGAGGACCAAGAAGAGAGCCAGAATGGAGGCGGACGTTTCCGTGACGGCAATAATGACTCAGAAATCAGGGCCAGGGACGCAGAAATGACGGTCAGAACCGCACAGGTCAGCAGGGAGGACCAAGAAGAGACGGCCAGAATGGAGGCGGACGTTTCCGTGACGGCAATAATGACTCCAGAAATCAGGGCCAGGGACGCAGAAATGACGGTCAGAGACCATCCGGCGGAAGAAATCAGGGAAGCCGTATGGGCGGCGGTTCCGCAGTGATGGAAAAACCGATCACCAAAGAATCCAGAAACCGCAATGACCGCGGAAGAAACGACCGTCAGGATAAAGTTGATAAATTTGAGAGCAAGAGCAACCGTTTGGGTCAGGGAGGAAAAAATAATTCCAAGAATAATAACGGCCGCGGCGGAAAGAATAACAAGCAGCAGGTAAAACAGCCGACACCGCCGGTACAGGAGAAGAAGGAAGATGAAATCAAAACCATCACACTTCCGGAAACCATGACGATCAAAGAGCTGGCTGACGCTATGAAGATCCAGGCATCTGCGATCATCAAAAAGCTCTTCCTGGAAGGTGTTATGGTAACGGTAAAACCAGGGATCGATTTTGAAAAAGCAGAAGAGATCGCACTGGAGTTCAACTGCATCGCAGAAAAAGAAGAAAAAGTAGATGTGATCGAAGAGCTTCTTCATGAAGAAGAGGAAGATGAGAGCACCATGGTTTCAAGACCGCCTGTAGTCTGTGTTATGGGTCACGTTGACCACGGTAAGACTTCTCTTCTGGATGCGATCCGTAACACGCATGTGATCGCAAAAGAAGCTGGCGGTATTACTCAGCACATCGGTGCTTATGTCGTAGATATCAACGGACAGAAGATCACATTTCTGGATACACCGGGACATGAAGCATTTACTGCCATGCGTATGCGTGGTGCAAATGCAACCGATATTGCGATCCTGGTTGTTGCAGCAGATGACGGTGTAATGCCGCAGACTGTAGAAGCGATCAACCATGCAAAAGCAGCCGGCACAGAGATCATCGTTGCGATCAACAAGATCGATAAGCCAAGTGCCAATATCGACCGTGTAAAACAGGAACTGACCGAGTATGAACTGATTCCGGAAGACTGGGGCGGAAGTACGATCTTTGTTCCGGTATCTGCCCATACACACGAAGGTATCGACACACTGCTTGAGATGATCCTTCTGACTGCTGAAGTTTCTGAACTGAAAGCAAACCCGAACCGTGCAGCAAGAGGTCTGATCATCGAGGCTGAGCTGGATAAAGGAAAAGGTCCGGTAGCAACGGTTCTGGTTCAGAAGGGTACGCTGCATGTCGGTGATCCGGTAGCATGCGGTTCCAGCTATGGCAAAGTCCGTGCGATGATGGATGACAAGGGAAGAAGAGTAAAAGAGGCAGGTCCTTCTACTCCGGTAGAGATCCTTGGTCTTTCCGATGTACCAAACGCAGGTGAGATCTTTGTTGCATGCGAAAATGACAAAGAAGCAAGAAACTTTGCAGAAACCTTCGTAAGTGAAGGAAGAGAACGACTGCTCGAAGAGACAAAGGCAAGAATGTCTCTGGATGACCTGTTCTCACAGATCCAGGCAGGTGACCTCAAAGAGCTGAACATCATTGTAAAGGCAGATGTACAGGGTTCTGTAGAAGCCGTAAAACAGAGTCTTCTGAAACTTTCCAACGATGAAGTCGTTGTCAAGATCATCCACGGCGGTGTCGGTGCGATCAACGAATCCGATGTCAGTCTGGCAAGTGCATCCAATGCGATCATCATCGGATTCAACGTTCGTCCGGATGCAACAGCAAAAGAAACAGCAGACCGTGAAGGTGTAGATATCCGTCTGTACCGTGTCATCTACGATGCGATTGCAGATGTAGAAGCAGCTATGAAGGGCATGCTGGATCCGATCTTCGAAGAAAAAGTCATCGGACACGCAGAAGTACGTCAGCTGTTCAAAGCTTCCGGTGTCGGAACCATCGCCGGTTCCTATGTGCTGGACGGTACGTTCCAGAGAGGCTGCTCTGTCCGTATTACCCGTGAAGGAACACAGATCTTTGAAGGACCGCTGGCATCCCTGAAACGATTCAAAGATGATGTAAAAGAAGTAAGAGCCGGATACGAATGTGGTCTTGTATTTGAGAAATTCAATGATGTCCACGAACTGGATCAGGTAGAAGCATATATTATGGTAGAGGTACCAAGATAGGAAAGCAGGTTTTGCCAATATGAGAAAGCATAGTATTAAAAACACCCGCATCAATGGTGAAGTACAGCGTGAACTGGCAAATATCATCCGCGGGGAGATCAAAGATCCGAGAATCCATCCGATGACATCAGTCGTTGCGGTGGAAGTTGCACCGGATCTGAAGACCTGCAAAGCATGGATCAGCGTGCTGGGCAATGAACAGGCCCAGCAGGATACCATTGCAGGTCTGAAAAGTGCAGAGGGATTTATCAGACGAAAACTGGCACATACGATTAATCTCCGTAATACGCCGGAAATCCGTTTTGTGCTGGATCAGTCCATTGAATATGGTGTCAGCATGTCAAAACTGATCGATGATGTAAACAGTCATTCTGAAAAGAGAGAGGATGAGCATGAAGATTAAACTTTCTGAAATTTTACAGGATACAAAGACCGTTGCGATCTCCGGCCATATTCGGCCGGACGGCGACTGTGTCGGCTCCTGTATCGGACTTTATCTCTACATACAGCAGGAATTTCCGGATGTTCAGCCAACGGTCTATCTGGAAGAAATCCGTGATTCTTTTAAGTTTCTGGAAGGAAGCGACCGGATCATACATTCCTGTGAGGAAGAGAAAGTATACGATTTGTTCATTGCACTGGATGCCGGGGACAAGCAGCGTCTCGGAGCGTCTGCAAAATATTTTGACACTGCAAAACGCACGGTCTGCATTGACCACCATATCAGCAACCCAGGCTATGCACAGACCAATTATATCGAAGCAGAGGCAAGTTCTACCTGTGAACTGATCTATGATATTCTGGATGAAGATAAGATCGGCAAAAATATCGCAGAGGCTCTTTATATGGGAATCGCCCACGATACCGGTGTCTTCCAGTATACCTGCACCTCTTCCAAAACGATGCAGATTGCCGGAAAACTGATGGACAAAGGCATTGCATTCACCGACATTCTCGATAAAACGTATTTCGAAAAAACATACCTTCAGCACCAGATCACAGGGCGTGCCCTGCTTGAGAGCATGCGGCTGATGGACGGCAGATGTATCATCAGCGGACTGCGTCAGCGTGACATTGATTTCTACGGCGTGACCCCGACGGATCTTGACGGTATTTCTGCACTGCTTCGCAATACGGAGGGCGTAGAGGTTGCTATTTTCCTGTATGAGGCCAACACGCAGGAATACAAAGTCAGCATGCGTTCAAAGTCCTATATCGATGTGCAGAAAGTGGCACAGTTTTTCGGCGGCGGCGGTCATGTGCGTGCAGCCGGATGTACCATGCAGGGTTCCATGCATGATGTGGTAAACAACCTGACCAGAGAGATTGCAAAACAGATGCCGGAGGAAATACAGTGACACCACAGAAGAACACTTTTAACGGAATTCTGAATGTATACAAAGAACAGGGCTATACCTCACACGATGTCGTTGCAAAACTCCGCGGGATTTTAAAACAGAAAAAGATCGGACACACCGGAACCCTGGACCCGGCAGCAGAAGGTGTGCTGCCGGTGTGTCTTGGAAAAGCAACAAAAGTGTGTGAGCTTTTAACAGATAAAGATAAAACCTATCAGGCTGTTCTGCACCTTGGCGTCGTCACGGATACGCAGGATATGACAGGCGAAATCCTGGAACAGAAGGACGCAGCCGTATCGGAAGCAGAGGTACGTGAGGCGATCCTTGGTTTTGTCGGAGAATATGCACAGGTTCCGCCGATGTACTCCGCACTGAAAGTGAATGGAAAAAAGCTCTGCGATCTGGCAAGAGAAGGAAAAACCGTAGAGAGAAAAGCGAGAAAGATCAAGATTCTGGAAATTACGATCGATCAGATCGCCCTGCCTTTTGTCACCATGACCGTTACCTGTTCCAAGGGAACATATATCCGCACGCTTTGCCATGACATCGGAGAAAAGCTTGGCTGCGGCGGATGCATGGAATCACTTCTCCGCACCCGTGTCAGCAGTTTTACATTAAAAGACAGCCTGAAACTTCCTGAAATCGAAAAAATGCAGGAATCAGGAAAAATCGAACAGATTCTTATGCCGGTCGATGCTGTTTTTATGCAGTATCCGTGCGTATCGATCCTGGAAGAGCAGGAAAAGATCCTCAGAAACGGCAATCCGTTTCGTGTTCGTGAGATACAGAACCTTTTGCCGGAAGGGCAGAACGTGGATGAGCTGAAAAAGGACAGGATCCGCGTATACGATACCGGTGGACAGTTCTGTGCGATCTATGAATACCGGGAAGAAAAAGGCATGTTTTTTCCGGTAAAAATGTTTTTATAAAATAGGAATGTGATTATGGAATACATGAAGGGAATTGACGGACTGTATATCCAGGAGGAGACAGCCGTTACACTTGGAAAATTTGATGGCGTGCACAGAGGGCATCAGAAGCTTCTGTCCCGCATTCTGGAAAAAAAGAACCTGAAAAGCGTAATGTTTACCATCAACGGCAGAAAAAGCGGATTTGTTCTGACGGACGAAGAAAAACGGTTCATGTTGGAAAAAACGGGACTTTCTTATCTGATCGACTGTCCGTTCATTCCGTCGGTATCCGGTATGGAGGCAGAGGATTTTGTAAGAGAAATCCTCGTGAACCGGCTGCATGCCAAATCGATTGTTGTCGGAAAAGATTTTCATTTTGGTTATAAACGAGGCGGAGATGCCACTCTTCTTCTCTGGCTCCAGAAAAAATATGGTTTTCAGGTCGAAGTCGTAGAGAAAGAGCAGTATAAAGGCAGAGATATCAGCAGTACCTATGTCAAAGAAGCCCTGGAAGCAGGCGATATGGAACTGGTCAATGATCTTTTGGGCTATCGCTATTTTATTTCCGGTGAAGTGCTTCACGGCAGGCGGATCGGCCGGACACTTGGCATGCCGACCACCAATCTGGTACCGAGCACCAAAAAACTGCTTCCGCCAAACGGTGTCTATCTTTCCAGGACACGCATCGGTGAACAGGCATATTACGGTGTGACAAACATCGGCTACAAACCGACCATCGGTGAGACGTTCCGTGGAGTAGAAACGTACCTGTTTGATTTTGACGGAGATCTCTATGGAGAAAATATTGATGTAGAACTTTGGAAGTTTAAACGGCCGGAGATGAAATTTGACTCTGTCGAACACTTGAAAAATCAGATGCAGGCGGATATTGCTTTTGGAAAGGAGTACTTCTTTGAAAAATAGTATCGGGATGCTTGGCGATCTTATGATGCTGCTTGGCGTGATCTTTATTTTTCTGGGATTTCTGTGCAGACGCTACCGCAACATTCATGCAAAATATAAAGGGCGGGCAGAAGCAACGGTCGTTGAGATCGTGGCCGGCCATCCGGATGAAAAGGGTCGGCAGGAAGGCGTCTACAACTATTTTTATCCTGTCTTTGCTTACTATGCAGACGGCGTGCTGATACGGAAACGGTATCGCTACGGCAGCAATCCCTGCAAATTTGTGCTGAATCAAAAAGTGAATATCAGATACAAGATTTCAAATCCATCGATTTTTATCATAGAAAGAGGAAATTATCTGGAGAGACGGGCAAAAATCCTCTATTATCTTGGGATTTTCCTGGTTCTTGCCGGAACATTTATTTTTATTTTATTTGCCAACCGAAAATGGTTGACGTAGTTTATCATACTGTGCTATACTTAACAAGTATGAATTAAGCCGATATTCAGAGCTGAGGACGACTCCGACCCTGTTCTTAGTATCCGGCGTGTGAAAAACAAGGAGGAAATATCATGATTTCAAAAGAAAAGAAAACAGCTATTATCGCAGAGTATGCAAGAAAAGAAGGAGATACAGGTTCACCGGAAGTACAGATCGCTATCCTGACAGCACGTATCCAGGAGCTGACAGAGCATCTGAAAAATCATCCGAAGGATCATCACTCCAGACGTGGTCTGCTGAAAATGGTTGGACAGAGACGTGGTCTGCTTGCTTACCTTAAGAAAACAGATCTGGAAGGATACCGTGCACTGATCGCAAAACTTGGTATCAGAAAATAATCTGGGAATCACAGGGGGACGGAACGATTTCCGTCCCCTGTTTACGTTGCTTGAAGTATGCGTAAACTTCCAGAATGGTTTCTCCTGACAGAAACCGAGCCGGCAGCTGCTTTACATTCCGAGACCACTGAAAAGTATTTTAACGATATATTTTGATGATAAAATGTTTTTCAGTTGTTTCGGAGAGGCTGCCGTAAAAGCAAAACAAATTCAGAGAAAAAGAAAAGGAGAGTAATTATGTACAAAAGTTTTAGTATGGAACTTGCCGGAAGAACTCTGACCGTTGATGTCGGAAGAGTGGCAGCACAGGCAAATGGTGCGGCATTTATGCATTACGGCGATACTACCGTATTATCAACCGCTACTGCATCCGAAAAGCCTCGTGAAGGGATTGATTTCTTCCCTCTGAGTGTGGAATACGAAGAGAAAATGTATGCCGTTGGAAAGATTCCGGGCGGCTTCAACAAACGTGAAGGAAAGGCTTCTGAAAATGCGATCCTGACATCCCGTGTCATTGATCGTCCGATGCGTCCGCTTTTCCCGAAAGGATTACCGCAACGATGTAACCTTAAACAACATGGTTATGTCTGTTGACCCGGACTGCAGCCCGGAGCTGACTGCAATGCTTGGTTCTGCGATCGCAACTGCTATTTCTGATATCCCGTTTGACGGACCGATCTCTACTACACAGGTAGGTCTGGTAGACGGAGAATTCGTATTCAATCCGACCTCCGCACAGCGTCAGGTTTCTGATATGGCTCTGACGGTTGCATCTACCAGAGAGAAAGTCATCATGATCGAAGCCGGTGCAAATGAAGTACCGGAAGATAAGATGATCGAAGCAATTTTTGCGGCACATGAAGTCAATCAGCAGGTGATTGCATTCATTGACAAGATCGTTGCCGAGTGTGGAAAAGAGAAACACAGCTATGAAAGCTGTGCAGTACCGGAAGAACTGTTTGCAGCCATCAAAGAGATCGTAACTCCGGAACAGATGGAAGAAGCTGTGTTTACCGATGATAAACAGACAAGAGAAGAAAATATCCGTGAGATCAAAGATAAACTGGAAGAAGCTTTTGCCGAGAATGAAGAATGGCTTGCTGTTCTGGATGAAGCTGTTTATCAGTATCAGAAAAAAAGACTGTTCGTAAGATGATCTTAAAAGACCACAAACGTCCGGATGGCCGTGCGATCACACAGATCCGTCCGCTGGCAGCAGAAGTAGATTTGATCCCAAGAGTACATGGTTCTGCCATGTTCACCAGAGGTCAGACACAGATCTGCAACGTCTGCACACTGGCTCCGCTTTCCGAAGCTCAGAGACTGGATGGGCTGGATGAAAACGTTATTTCCAAACGTTATATGCATCATTATAACTTCCCAAGCTACTCCGTAGGGGAGACAAAGCCTTCCAGAGGACCTGGAAGACGTGAAATCGGTCACGGAGCACTGGCAGAGAGAGCACTCGTTCCGGTTCTTCCAAGCGAAGAGGAATTCCCGTATGCAATCCGTACCGTATCTGAGACATTTGAATCCAACGGTTCTACTTCTCAGGCAAGTATCTGTGCATCCACCATGTCCCTGATGGCAGCCGGTGTACCGATCAAATCTGCAGTCGCAGGTATTTCCTGTGGTCTGGTAACCGGTGAGAGCGATGATGATTACATCGTTCTGACAGACATCCAGGGACTGGAAGATTTCTTTGGAGACATGGATTTCAAGGTAGCAGGTACACATAAAGGTATCACAGCGATCCAGATGGATATTAAGATCCACGGACTGACAAGACCGATCATCGAAGAAGCTATCGCAAGAACACGCGAAGCAAGAATGTACATCATGGATGAAGTCATGGCAAAAGCCATTGCAGAGCCGCGTAAGAGTGTTGGCGAGTACGCACCGAAGATCATCCAGATCAAGATCGATCCGGAAAAGATCGGTGATGTTGTAGGACAGAGAGGAAAAACGATCAATGCGATCATCGAAGAGACCGGTGTGAAGATTGATATTTCCGATGAAGGTGCTGTCTCCATTTGCGGAACCGACGCTGCCATGATGCAGAAAGCCGTTGATCTGATCAACATCATCGTAACCGATTACGAGCAGGGACAGATCTACACCGGTAAAGTCATCAGCATCAAAGAGTTCGGTGCTTTCCTTGAGTTCGCTCCTGGAAAAGAAGGTATGGTACACATCTCCAAGATCGCAAAAGAGCGTATCAACCATGTAGAAGACGTTCTGACACTGGGCGATGTTGTGAAAGTTGTATGCCTTGGAAAAGACAAGATGGGACGCATCAGCTTCAGCATCAAAGATGTGCCGAAGGATGCAAAATAAAGATGTGGCGGAGATTTTCTTAATGTGCAAAGGAACGCCATAAAAATAATTTTATAAAAATAGGACGCCATGATGATTCGAAAACAATCTCACGACGGAAGCCTTGCTACCGTCAGAGCGATTTGTTTTCGAGTTCATCATGGCTGTATTATTTTACGCACTATATTTTGCAATGCAGTTTCATTTGCACATTTGACAACCTTTCTTATCCGAACTCAATTTGATGCATTTACAATATACTCCAGCATACCTACCGTTCCTTCAATGCCAAGAAGCGAACTGTTGACGATGATGTCACGGTCTTTCGTATGCTGCCATTTGCGGTCTGTAAAATAAGAATAATAATTGTTCCGCATTTTATCAATCTGCACCATCAGTTTCTCTGCCTGAGTCTGCGTAACATCTTCTGTTTCCATGATACGCTGGATGCGGTCTTCATCCGGTGCCGTAATAAATACGTTCAGCACATCGTCGCGGTCTTTTAAAATCCAGTCTGCAAGCCTTCCGATAAAAACACAGCATTCCTTTTCTGCAAGCTCCTCGATCAGTTTACTTTCCATGCGGAACAGATAGTGGCTGGTATTATAGTCCGTTACTCTGGTCGGAACATAGTGATCCAGAATCTTCTGCGGCAGTTTCTCGTCCGCACTTTCCAGCCCCTGTTCACTGATACCGGTCTTCTCTGAGAGAAGATCCAGCAGATTGCGGTCATAGAAATGATACTCCAGTCTTCTGGCCAGTTCCTCACCGATCATGCGACCACCGCTTCCGAAACTTCTTGAAATGGTAATGATTCGCTTTTTGCTCATACAAAAACCCCCTTGTCTGTAAAAAATCCAAATACATAATTATAATGATGCCAGGATCAAAAGGTCAAAATGTCATTCTTGCTTTCTGGATGAGACGCTTTGTACCAAACACCTTATAACTTCAGTATACAGGAAAATATAAAAAAAGTAGTTGAAAATTTAAATAACTATGTTACAATATTGTTACAAGTTATTAACAAGATGCTGAAAGTGCAGGAGAGACAAAATGACGCTATACGAAGCAGTGTACACACGCAAATCAATCAGAAATTTTCGCAAGGATAAAGTAGAGACAAGTATTCTGGAAGGGATGATCCAGTTTTACCATGAAATGGAACCGCTGTTCCCGGGGATCGAGACCAGCATCGAACTGATCGATACACAGGGCAGTAAAAAAGCAAAGTCCAGGCTGGGCGGTATTATCAATGTAGCAGCTCCCTATTATCTTGTGATCTATACAGAGGACAAAGAAAGAGCGGATATGAATGCCGGCTATATCATGCAGCAGATCTCGCTTTATCTGTTTTCAAAAGGTGTTGGAAGCTGCTTCCAGGGTATGGGACATCTGAAAGGCGAAATGCCAAAAGAGGGCATGCGATGCGTCATCCTGATGGCAATTGGATATCGAAAGTAGATATGGTGCGGAATCAGGCAGATGCAAAGGGAATCCATGGAAGATCTCTGCCGTCAAAGAACCTCCGAGAAGATTTGTAAAAGAATTTCTGGAAGTGGCCAACTGGCACCATCTGCATTTAACAGTCAGCCATGGCGTTTTGTCGTTTATGAAAACCGTGTCCATGTCTTTTCCAAACAGACTGTCGCTCATCGCAGACTGCTTGGCAAATACAACGAATTTGATTTCGGCATCATGCTCGCAAACATTATGATTGCAGCAGAACAGCTGTGGGTAGATGTTGATCTGATTCGTCTGGATAATATCACACATATGGATCTTCCGAACAACCGTTATGTGATCAGTATCATCATGCGGGAACAGTGAAGCTAAAATTACTTGAATTTTCAGTTGAAAAATCGGATATACTGGAGTATAATAAAGTCAGTGAGAAATCCACCTGGGATGTGCGACACTCCTGTTATTTTGAACCTGCAATGTTATAACAGGGAATCCTATATTGCTTTATACAATGTCATGCCGTTTTTTGTAAATGGAAGACAACGGATACGGCTGCGGATACCCACCTGGCCTGGCCAGGAATCAAAAGGCAGGAAACGGCATTCTGGGAATGAAAAGTTCGCTGTCTGGCTGACAGCAAAAAGTCAGCCGGCAGCTTTTTTTGATGCAAAAGTATAAGAAAAACTTTGCAGCATCTTTTGATGCATAGTATAATGCTGCCGAAAAGACAGCATACCAATTCTTTATTTCAGGAAGGATACGAAACATGAGAAATGCATTATTTTTTGATATCGACGGCACGCTTTTAAGTGATGTGACCGGAAAGATACCGGACAGTGCACTCGATGCTCTAAAAAAAACGATTGAACTTGGAAATCTGACCTTTATCAATACCGGCAGATGCTACTGCAGCGTTCCGATGGAATTAAAACGTGCACCGTTTTCCGGATATCTGTGTGGATGCGGCACCTACATCATGCTTGGCGATGAAGTGATGTTCTCCCGTATTATACCGCATAAAAGAGGAAGAGAGATTATCCGTGTGCTTCAGGAGAATCATGCAGAACCGATCCTCGAAGCAACGGACGACTGCTATTTTTCAAAGCGGATAACCAGATTTGAAGGAATCGAACACACCAGGCGTTATTTCGCACCGATGGGTCTTGGAATCGAAACCTACATAGAACAGGATCGTTTTGATTATGATAAATTTGTGTTTTATTATGATCAGAAGACCAATCTTGCGGCGATCAAGGCAAATCTTGGAAAAGATATGGATCTGATCGACCGCCAAAACGGATTTTTCGAAGTTGTCCCAAAAGGCTTTTCAAAGGCCAGCGGCATCGCCTATATTCTGGAACACATGAACATTCCAATGGAAAACGCCTATGTGTTCGGGGACAGCAGCAACGATCTTCCGATGTTTCAGTATGTAAAACATGCCGTTGCCATGGGCGTACACAGTAATGTTCTGGAACCGTATGCGGAATTTGTAACGAAAACGGTAGAAGAGGACGGCATTGCATTTGCCATGAAACATTATGGGCTAATCTGATAAGGGGTGGATTTTGTATGTATACACACAGAGTACAGTATTATGAAACGGACCAGATGGGCATCGTACATCATTCCAACTATATCCGCTGGTTTGAAGAAGCACGGATCGACTGGATGCGGCACTGCGGGATTTCGTACCGTGAAATGGAAAAACAGGGCATCATCGTTCCGGTGCTTGGAGTTGAAGCAACTTATCGTCAGATGGTCCATTTTGATGATCTTGTGGATATCAAAGTGACAGCTGCAAAGTATAATGGGATCGTTCTGGAATTTTGCTATGAAATTTATCATCAGAAAGATGGGAAATTGTGTACAACCGGAAAAAGCAGGCATTGCTTCTTAAATAAAGAAGCAAAACCTGTTTCCTTGAAAAAAGAAAATGCAGTTCTGCATCAGAAGATTCTTACTTTTATCGGCAAAGACGTTCAAGATCCTGATAAAAAGCAGGATAGCTGATGTTGACACAGTCGGCACGCCGGATCGTCAGAGTGCTTTCGCATGCCAGAGAAGCAATCGCAAAGGACATGGCGATGCGGTGATCCAGAAACTGTCAAGAACGGCTCCTTGAAGCGTTTTGCCTCCATTTATGATCATGCCATCTTCGGTTCCTGTGATATCACATCCCATTTCACTTAAATGATGCACCATGATATCCAGGCGGTTGGATTCTTTTACTTTTAATTCTTCAGCATTTCGGATCGTAGTTGTTCCATCTGCAAATGCAGCTAAAACAGCAATGACCGGTATTTCATCGATCAGCGTCGGAATGATATCTCCTTCGATCACACAGCCTTTCAGATCCGGCGTGTAGCGTACCAGAAGGTCTGCAACTGCCTCACCGCCGGATGTATGTGCATTCAGGACGGTGATATCCGCTCCCATTGCACGGCAGACACGTAAGATGCCATCTCTTGTCTCGTTGATGCCGCAGTTTTTGATCAGGATTTCCGATCCCGGAACAATCAGTGCAGCCACGATAAAATACGCAGCAGAAGAGATATCGCCAGGCACTTCTATTTTCTGTCCATGAAGATCCGGATCCGGCAGAATCGATGCGGTAGTCCCCTCAGAAGTGACCGTGGCTCCGAAAGAACGAAGCATGATCTCCGTATGGTTTCTGGATAATGCCGGTTCGGTCACAGAAGTTTTGCCGTCAGCATAAAGTCCTGCCAGCAGAATGCTGGATTTTACCTGGGCAGATGCGACCGGTGACTGGTAATGGATCCCCTTTAAAGCGTGTCCGCTGATGCGAAGCGGTGCACATCCGTTTCCTTTGATACTTTCAATCGTGGCATCCATCATGGATAACGGTCTGATGATGCGTCCCATCGGACGTTTCTGGATCGATGCATCTCCGGTCAGTTCGGATGTGAAATCCTGTCCGGCGAGAATACCTGAGATCAGCCTTGTTGTGGTACCGCTGTTTCCGACATCCAGGATTTCCGTCGGAGCAGTAAGGCCATGCAGTCCGCGTCCGTGAACCAGAATTCGTTCTGAAGTATTTTCGATTTCAATCCCCATTTTTCGGAAACAGGAAATGGTTGACAGACAGTCCTGTCCCTGAAGAAAATTTGTGATTTCTGTTGTTCCCTGACTGATCGCACCGAACATAACGCTGCGGTGTGAGATCGATTTATCACCGGGAATGGTAATTTCACCGCGAAGCGGTTTTTCTGTTTTATGAAATTCCATCAAAGCCTCCTGTTTTATCTTTCATATATAGTATAACGATATTTGCGAAGCAGCTCGGCTGCCTTTATTTTTGCCATTTCTTCATAAAATTCTACGTGGAGCACTGCTTCTTCAAATTCACGGTTATGTACGATACCGATGTTTTTGATACTGATACCGTTTGTGGCAAGGATCGTAGCAAGTGCGGCAATCCCGCCGGCCTCATCCACCATGTCACAGTAGATCGAGTAGGCTTTCGGGATTGGACCGCTTCCGGAATCAGAGATCGAGTTGCGATAATCCCTGGATGTCTCAAACAAATCATGGATACAGTGTGTATTATGTTCCGCAAGTGAAAATTTGATCTCGATCAGGCTGTTGATATATTCATCTAACACGGAAAGAATATTTTCACTGTTGGCAGAACAGATCTGTTCCCACATCTCCGGAGAAGAAGATGCGATTCTTGTGATATCCTTAAAGCCGCCTGCCGCCACTTTCTTCATCGTTCCGTCCTCGTAATCGCAGTCTTTGACCAGATTGACCAGGGACGAAGCAATGATATGCGGAAGATGGCTGATCGCAGCCGTAACATAATCATGCTTTTCATAGGTAAGGATTAGAGGAATCGCTTTTAAAGATGCCACCAGGTCACGGTATCGCTCGACCATTTCACCGGTCACTTTGGCAGCCGGTGTCAGAACATAGTAAGCATTTTCCAGAAGAAGAGCCTTGGCATTTTCGATTCCGGTCTTCTCAGAACCTGCCATCGGATGTCCGCCGATGAAATATTCTTCCAGACCCAGTTCTTCTACCTTTTTATGGATGTTGGTCTTTGTGCTTCCGACATCCGTAAGAATACATCCTTTTTTCAGATACGGCTTCAGCAGTCCCAGATAAGAAGCATTGCATTCCACAGGTGCACATAAAAATGTAATCGCACTTGCGGTATCGTTCATCGACTGTATCACAGATCTCATCAATGATGCCATGTTCCAGTGCGTATTCGGTTGTATGGCGGCTTCTCGTGTGTGCCAGTATCTGCACATCCGGATAATATTTTTTCAAAGCCCGGGCAATGGAGCCGCCAATCAGGCCAAGGCCAATAAACCCGGCAGTAAAGGTTGTTTCCATTTCTTCATCCTCATCGCATGCCGAAAAATCGGCAGTCTTTCTTCATTTTTGCTGGCTTTTATTTTACTATTGCCAAAATAGAATGTCAACACTTTTCCACGTTAAAGTGAAAATGCAGAAATTATTGTGTGGTAATGACAAAAAATTTCAGCTTGATACCTTGCATTGTCTATATTGTTTGTATAAAAAGAACAATTCAAAAGAAAAATAGCAGATTCATATACCATATTTCGATAAACTTGTAAAAAACTTGTATATTTTGAATAAAAAGCTTGAAAAACTTCAAATCTTTTAGTAGAATATACCCATAAGCACTTGAGCAGATCAAGAATAAATTGTATTGGAGGATAATAGCATGAAAGTTTACACAACAGACAGAATTCGAAATGTCGTGCTCCTTGGGCATGGAGGCTCGGGCAAAACCAGTCTGGTTGAAGCCATGGCGTATCTTGGCGGTATCACAAGCAGACTGGGAAATGTGACGGACGGTAATACCATCAGTGACTTTGACAAAGAAGAGATCAAGAGAAAATTCTCGATCAGCACTTCTTTAGTACCGATCGCCTGGGGCGATGTAAAGGTGAACATTCTGGATGCACCTGGTTATTTTGATTTTGTAGGAGAAGCAGAAGAAGCAGCAGCGGCAGCAGATGCAGCCGTGATTGTTGTAAACGGAAAGAACGGCGTAGAAGTTGGTACTTTGAAGGCATGGGCTCTGTGTGAGAAATACAGTCTCCCACGCATGATTTTTATCACAAATATGGATTTTGACAATGCAAGTTTCCGAAAGATCACCGAAGATCTGACGGAACAGTTCGGAAAGAAGATCGCACCGATCCACTTCCCGATCCGTGAGAATGAGAAATTTACAGGATATGTCAACGTAGTAAAGAAAGCAGGAAGAAAATGGCTGGAAAAAGGCCAGAAAGAAGAATGTCCGATTCCTGAATATCTGGATGAATATCTTGAAAAATATAGAGAAACTTTGCTGGAAGCAGTTGCAGAGACAAGCGAGGAGTTTATGGATCGCTATTTTGCAGGAGAAGAGTTCTCCGTGCATGAGATCATGATGGCACTGACACAGAACGTTTCCAGCGGCGATATCGTTCCGGTAGCGATGGGCTCACCGGTTCAGCTCCGCGGCGTGGCAAATCTTTTAGATGACATTGTTCAGTATTTCCCAAGTCCGGACAAACGCAGTGTAGCCGGCATCAATACAAAGACAAACGAGATTTTTGAAGCAAATTATGATTTTGCAAAAGCAAAATCCGCACAGGTATTTAAGACGATCGTCGATCCGTTCATCGGAAAATATTCTATGATCAAAGTGAAATCCGGCGTTATCAAGAGTGATGATGTCATTTTCAATATTGACAAAGATGCAGAACAGAAGCTGAATAAGCTGTATGTATTTGAAGGAAGCAAACCGATCGAGATTCCGGAGCTTCATGCCGGAGACATCGGGGCGATCGCCAAACTCGACAAGGCACGTACCGGCGATACCCTTTCTACTAAGGCAACACCGATTCGTTACGGCAAGATCGAAGTTTCCATTCCATATACTTACAAACGCTACCGTGCAAAAAACAAAGGGGACGAGGATAAAGTAGCTCAGGCACTTCAGAAGATCTCCCACGAAGATCTGACAATGAAAGTGGTCAATGATTCTGAGAACCGTCAGACACTGCTCTATGGTATGGGCGACCAGCATCTTGAGATGATTCAGAGCGAATTGCTCACGAAGTACAAGATCGAGATTGAACTGGAAAGACCAAAGGTTGCATTCCGTGAGACGATCCGCAAGAGTGCCGATGTGGAAGCTAAATACAAAAAGCAGTCCGGCGGACATGGACAGTATGGTCACGTCAAGATGCGTTTTGAGCCGCTGGGAGATCTGGAAACACCTTATGCATTCGAACAGGAAGTGGTCGGCGGAGCCGTTCCGAAGAACTACTTCCCGGCTGTAGAAAAAGGTGTCCAGGAAGCTGTATTAAAGGGACCTCTGGCAGGTTACCCGGTTGTCGGTGTAAAAGCCATTCTTTATGATGGCTCCTATCATCCGGTTGACTCTTCTGAAATGGCATTCAAGACCGCATCCATTCAGGCATTTAAAAAAGGATTCCTTGAAGCATCACCAGTACTGCTGGAGCCGATCGCATCTTTGAAAGTCACCGTTCCGGATAAATTTACCGGAGACGTGATGGGTGATCTGAACAAACGCCGTGGCCGTGTGCTTGGCATGAATCCAGATCACAAAGGCAATCAGATCGTAGAAGCAGACATCCCGATGATGGAGCTTTACGGCTACTGCACAACGTTACGTTCCATGACAGGTGGAAGCGGCGATTTCGCATATGAGTTTGCACGCTATGAGCAGGCACCGAAAGATATCATGGATAAGGAGATCGCTGCAAGAGCGGGAGAAGAGTAGGATTCTTACTGCACGACCGCATCGATGCCATCGGAGGCGGCAGTAAGGCGTTCAATTTGAATAACCAGCTTGTGGGGCAGGCAGGTGACCGGATATCCGGTATCCGACACCATGCCTCTCTGCTGGCAGATTTTGTCCGGGCAGTCGGCATCTTTGATGCCGATTGCCCCTTTTTCTACCCGGATCAGGTTGTAGCCGCCATCCGAAGCCTCCACCTGAAATTCATAAGGACTGGCAACATCGGTCAGTGACACTTCGCGGATCAGCTTACCGTCCTGATAAATACGGGCGATCTCGCCCTGTTCGTTGTGGCTGTTCAGAAAAAAGACAGCCACAAGCGACAGGACAAGAAGGAGGGCAACTACCAGAAATAACAACATACTTTTCTTTTTTTGGGACATTACTCTGTCATCTCCAAATCTTCGGCATCTGTCTCATTTTCCGTGATTTCTTCGGTATCGTACGCTTCCTCATCCATCTCGGTATCTTCTTCATAGTACTCGTCCTCAGAAACTTCGGTAACGGTTGCATTCTGCATCAGAAAATCCATGACTTTATTATAGAGGATGGTATTTACTGTCTCGTCTTTGGTGTAATCTTCTTCATATTCTTCTGCGGAAGTGTAGCCGCTCTCCTCATAGACGGAGTTGACGTAGTCGGTGTATTCATCATCCGAAACGGTGATATTTTCCTTTTCTGCGATCGCGGTCGTCAGCATTTCCGTATAAACCATTTCTTCTACGGCACTCTTGACGTCATCTTCGGAGCCTGCAATGTCAGAGACATCGATACCAAACATATCTGCAAGAATCTGGTTGTTGGCATCATATTCTTCTTTGCATTTATCGTAGAGATCCTGCGGATAACCGGAAACTTTGGAATTTTCAAGGATCTGGGAGAGCAGATCATTCTGGGCCGTCTCGGTGTTTGTCTCATCATAATATTCTTCCAGCTCTTTTCTGACACCGGCACGGTATTCATCAACGGTATCATAGTCGGTGTACTTCTTGCAGTAATCGTCATTCAGTTCCGGAACGTTGATCTCCTGCACCGCATTGACCGTTACTTTGAAATCTGCATCTTTTCCGGCGTAATCACCATCGTAATCATCCGAGAGCGTGATCGTAAATTCCAGTGTATCGCCGGCTTTTGCACCGATCAGATGTTCTTCGAACTCTGGCTGGAAATCCTCCGAACCGATCACCAGATCGTAGTCGGTATCCGAATCCCATGCTTCTCCGTCAATGCTTCCGTCGAAGTCAATGTTTACCTGATCGCCGTCTTTTGCGGCACGGTCTACATCCGTATACTCCGCATTTTCATCCAGGGCACTTTCAATCTCAGCCTCCACATCGTCATCGGTTACTTCCGTTTTGTACTTTGGTGACGCTCAGACCTTTGTATTCGCCAAGTGTCAGGTATTTGGCATAAGTGCCCCTGGAAGAACACCCTGCCAGAAATGTCATGGTCATTGCTGCAATGGCAGCTGTTGCAACTTTCTTTTTCATAGTTAAATTATTCCTTTCGACTGTATTAAAATGGATGCGGATCGCAGTTGCCGATCCTATGATTGTGTCTTATTATAACATGGATTTGTGAAAAAGTTGTGTTATTGTAAAAAAAATGCTTTTACTATTGTGAACATTATGTTATAATCTAATTAAATTTCCGCGTAAGCGAAGATAAGGAGGCGATAATATGAAACATATTCAGACATTAAATACCAAAAGTCTGCAGAACACAGTAAAGAAAGGCGGATGCGGCGAATGTCAGACATCTTGCCAGTCCGCATGTAAGACATCCTGCACCGTAGGAAATCAGAGCTGCGAAAGCAATAAATAATAACAGGACATACAAGCAAGCAGCGGGCATCTTGCTCGCTGTTTCTTAGCGTCTGGAGAACTGAAAGGGGATTACGGGTTGATCCATCAATATAAAAGCAACGGCTTTAACATCGTTATGGATGTAAACAGCGGTTCCGTACATATCGTAGATGATGTGGTGTACGATGTACTGCCATACCTCGAAAAAAAAGAATCAAAAGAAGAGATCTTAAAAGCACTTGCGAACAGCTATGCTCCGGCAGAGATCGAAGAAGCACTGGAAGAATGTCATGAACTGGAAGAAGCCGGGGCACTGTTTACCGAAGATATCTATGAAAATGCAATCGACGCATTTAAAAACCGTCCGACTGTTGTGAAGGCACTCTGCCTGCACATTGCTCACGACTGTAACCTCGCCTGTCGTTACTGCTTTGCAGAAGAAGGTGAGTATCATGGCCGTCGTGCCCTGATGAGCTACGAAGTCGGCAAAAAAGCACTGGATTTCCTGATCGCAAATTCCGGAAGCAGAAGAAATCTGGAAGTGGATTTCTTTGGCGGGGAGCCGCTGATGAACTGGCAGGTAGTAAAAGACCTGGTTGCATACGGAAGAGAGCAGGAGAAGATCCATAACAAAAATTTCCGTTTTACACTGACTACAAACGGCGTTCTGTTAAACGATGAGGTTATGGAGTTCTGTAACCGTGAGATGGCAAATGTCGTACTCAGCATCGACGGCAGAAAAGAAGTACACGACTACATGCGTCCGTTCCGCAAAGGAAAAGGAAGCTATGACCTGATTCTCCCGAAATTTGAGAAATTTGCGGAGAGCAGACATCAGGATAAATATTATGTAAGAGGGACCTTTACCAGACACAACCTGGATTTTGCATCCGATGTCCTGCATCTGGCAGATCTAGGCTTCAAACAGATCTCCGTGGAGCCGGTTGTTGCTCAGCCGGAAGAGGAGTACGCACTGCGGGAAGAAGATATTCCGGCAATCTGCGAAGAATATGACAGACTGGCAAAGGAAATGATCAAGCGTCATAAGGAAGGAAGGGGATTCAATTTCTTCCATTTTATGATAGACCTGACGGGAGGTCCATGCGTTTACAAACGCCTCTCCGGATGCGGCTCCGGAACAGAATACCTCGCTGTCACACCGTGGGGTGATTTTTATCCGTGTCATCAGTTCGTCGGGGAAGAACAGTTCCTGATGGGAAATGTGGAGGAAGGTATCAAAACACCACAGATCCAGGCTGAGTTTAAAAACTGCAATGTCTATGCAAAAGAAAAGTGCAAAAACTGTTTTGCAAAATTCTACTGCAGCGGCGGATGTGCGGCGAACTCCTGGAATTTCCACAAATCCATCAACGATGCATATGATATCGGATGCGAATTGCAGCGGAAGCGTATCGAATGCGCGATCATGATAAAGGCAGCACTCGCTGCCGAGGAAAAGGAGAATTAAGAAACATGAAAAAGAACAAAGCGATTGGTGTAGTCGTTGCGATTGCCCTGTTTCTTGGGCTTTTGACCTACACCACAGCTGTCGGCTTCGGACCTGGAACGGGAGCTGCCAAAAACATCACACTTGGTCTGGACCTGTCCGGCGGTGTAAGTATTACGTATGAGGTAGTGGGTGATGAAAATCCGTCTGCCGAAGATATGAAAGACACAATCTACAAGCTGCAGCAGCGTGTTGACGGCTACAGCACAGAAGCACAGGTTTACCAGGAAGGTACTAACCGTATCAACATCGAAATCCCTGGTGTATCCGATGCAAATACCATTCTTGAAGAACTTGGCAAACCAGGTTCCCTTCAGTTCCAGCTGGAAGACGGCACTGTTGTCGTAGACGGAAGCCAAGTCGCATCCGCAGAAGCAGGCGTTCAGCAGGATAACCTGAAAAACAATGAGAACGTTGTAAAACTGGAGTTTGACAGTGCAGGTGCCGCAGCCTTTGCAACTGCAACTTCAGAAAATATCGGCAAATCCATCTATATTGTATACGATGGAGATGTCATCAGTGCTCCGACCGTACAGAGTGCGATCACAGACGGTTCTGCTGTCATCACCGGCATGGCAGATGCACAGGAAGCAGAAAATCTGGCTTCTTCCATCCGTATCGGTTCTCTGTCCCTGGAACTGCAGGAGCTGCGTTCCAACGTTGTAGGTGCTCAGCTTGGGGAAGCCGCAATTTCCACCAGCTTAAAAGCAGGAGCGATCGGTCTGGCACTTGTCTGCATCTTTATGATGGTTGTTTACCTGCTGCCAGGTGTTGTTGCAGCGATCTCTCTGCTGCTGTACACCGTACTGACACTGGTTACTTTAAATGCATTTGATATCACACTGACTCTGCCGGGTATCGCAGGTATCATCCTTGGTATCGGTATGGCGGTCGATGCAAACGTTATCATCTATGCACGTATCCGTGAAGAAATCGCAGCCGGTAAATCCGTGAAAAGTGCGATCGATATCGGTTTCAAAAAAGCTCTGTCTGCAATCCTGGACGGAAATATCACAACCCTGATCGCAGCGATCGTGCTGGGCATCATGGGAACCGGTTCTGTAAAAGGTTTCGCATACACACTGGCAATGAGTATCATCCTGTCCATGTTCTCCGCACTGGTTATCTCCAGATATCTGGCAAAGGCATTTTATGCTCTCGGATTCCAGGATGTGAAATATTATGGATGCCCGAAAAAACATAACACCATTGATTTCCTGAAACATAAGAAGGTATTCTTTGCAATCGCGATCGTATGCATGATCTCCGGTCCGGTTGCCATGCTGATCCACAGCCAGGGCAGTGGAAAAGCACTGAACTACAGCCTTGAGTTTATGGGCGGTACTTCTACAAACGTAACCTTCAACGAAGATTACTCCATCGAAGAGATCGATGAAAAAGTAAAACCGGTTGTACAGGAAGTAACCGGCGATGCAAATATCCAAGCTACCAAGGTAAGCGGTTCCAATCAGGTTATCATCAAGACAAGAGAACTGTCTCTGGATGAGAGAACCGAGCTTAGCCAGAAACTGAATGAAAAATTTGGTGTGGATGAATCCACAATCACCGCAGAAAGCATTTCTTCTACCGTAAGTAATGAAATGCGTCAGGATGCAATCGTTGCGGTTATCATTGCAGCTATCTGCATGCTGATCTACATCTGGCTGCGTTTCAAAGATATCCGTTTCGGTGCAAGTGCCGTTCTGGCTCTGCTCCACGACGTACTGATCGTGCTGGCATTCTATGCGATCGCCAGAATCTCTGTCGGTAATACATTTATTGCCTGCATGCTGACAATCGTCGGATACTCTATCAATGCATCTATTGTTATCTTTGACCGTATCCGTGAGAACCTGGGTAGCTCAAAGAAACACAGTGACGAAGTACTTAAAGAGATCGTAAACAGAAGTATCACACAGACTCTTACAAGAAGTATCTATACTTCTCTGACAACGTTCATCACGATCGCAGCATTGTTCATTCTCGGTGTTCCGTCGATCCGTGAATTTGCAGCACCTCTGATTGTTGGTATCGTTGCCGGTGCATTCTCTTCTGTATGCATTTCCGGTCCGCTGTGGTATATACTGAAAACCAAATTCAAAAGCAAAAACAAATAAGTTTTCTGCTTCTTCAAAATAAAAAAGATGCTCTTTCCCTCTGTTCGGCGAAAGGGCATCTTTTTTTCAGAAAGGACTTTTACTATGGAAAAATGGGTTGTCTCTGCAAAGCGTGCCGATTTTCAGGCAATAGCAGAAAAATTCGGGATCGACCAGGTGACTGCAAGGCTGATCCGAAACCGTGATATTGTAGGTGAACCGGAAATCCGGCAGTATCTTTACGGAACAAAAGAAGATTTCTATGATCCGCATCTGCTGAAAGATGCAGATAAACTGGTAGAGATTCTGATGTCTAAAATAAAAGAACAGAAAAAAATCCGTATCATCGGCGATTATGATATTGACGGCGTGAATGCCTCCTATATTCTGCTGAGAGGACTGCGTCACTGTCATGCCAATGCAGATGTGGAGATTCCGGACCGTATGAAAGACGGCTATGGCATCAACGAACACCTGATCCGCTATGCATATGAAGAAGGAGTCGATACCATTCTGACCTGTGACAATGGAATTGCAGCTGTGGAACAGACAAAACTGGCCAAAAGTCTTGGCATGACCATTCTGATCACCGACCATCACGAAGTACAGGAAGAAGTACCGCCTGCGGATGCCGTAGTCAATCCAAGGCAGGCAGACTGCCCTTATCCGTTCAAGCACTTATGCGGTGCAGCCGTTGCCTATAAAGTGATCTGCTGTCTTTATGAAGCTTATGGTATCCCAAAAGAAGAAACGGAAGAATTTCTGGAGTTTGCCGGTTTTGCAACCGTCGGGGATGTCATGGATCTGATCGGGGAAAATCGGATCCTGGTCAAAGAAGGTTTAAAGCGACTGAACCATACACAGAATGTCGGGATGGCATCCCTGATCCGTGCCTGCGGACTGGAAGAAAAAGAGATCAAATCCTACCATATCGGGTTTGTACTGGGACCGTGCATCAACGCTGGCGGAAGACTGGACACTGCAAAACGCTCTCTGAACCTGCTGCTTCAGAAAGACAGGGCAAAGGCAGATGTGATGGCGGCAGAACTGAAAACACTTAATGACGAGCGAAAAGATATGACACAGACGGGGGCAGAAGAAGCCATAGAGTGGATTGAAAAAGAGGGCAGAAGCCAGGATAAAGTCCTGGTTGTCTATCTTCCGGACTGCCATGAAAGCCTGGCCGGGATCATCGCCGGGCGTATCCGGGAACGCTACAACAAACCGGTGTTCGTTCTAACGGACAGCATCGACGGTGTCAAAGGCTCTGGACGTTCGATCGAGGCCTATTCCATGTTTGAAGAAATGTCAAAATGCAAAGAGCTTTACACAAAATACGGCGGACATCCGATGGCAGCCGGACTGTCGCTTCCAAAAGAAAATGTGGAAAAATTCCGTACTTTTTTAAATGAGCATACCACACTGACAGAAGAAGATTTTATCCCGAAGATCACGATCGATGTACCGATGCCGATCGGCTATGTCACCGAACATCTGATCGAGGAACTCTCTGTTTTGGAACCATTTGGAAAAGGAAATGAAAAGCCTTTGTTTGCCGAAAAAAATCTAAATATTTTAAGTATGCGGATTTTAGGAAAGAACAGAAACACGCTGAAAATGCAGGTGCGAAGTCAGCATGGCACCGTCATGGATGCCCTGTATTTTGGTGACATCGAACAGATTCTGACTTATATTATGCAGAAATACGGAGAATCCGAAACAGAAAAATGTTTCCAGGGGCGGGAAAATGCAGTGACCCTTTCTTTCATCTATTATCCATCTGTCAATGAATACCGTGGAAGAAAGAGCCTTCAGATGATCATTTCGCACTATTGCTGATCTTTCTGCGAAGCAGACGGAAGAGCAGCAAAGAGAAAAGACTTGCTGCAAGAACGCACAGCAGGATCAAAGCGGCGGCGTGAAGAAAGTAAGCGTCCGGCAGGATCGTGATGACCGGATCGCACGCCGGGTCAAAGATCCAGTAATCGTTGCGGAACAGGATCTTATGGAACAGTACAAAACAAAAATCCCAGTTCAAAGCGACAAGCGAGCCGACGATCACCACAAGGAACGTCGGAAATGCGGATAAAACGGCAAAGAAGGGAGCGTTTTTCTTTCGGATCTGCCATGCGGTCAGCAGAAGCGTAAGCGGGACCAGGACGAAGGAAGCGTATTCGATATTCAGGAAAATACGTTTCACCTCTTCAAAATGGATCTCACCTTCTTCTGACATCATAAAGTCTGAAAACGTAAGCCTGGATGGACCAGAAATGGAATTATAGTCGATCAGCTCATCGTAATTTCTGCGGATCACTTCCTCTGAATAACCACTCGTGGCAGGAATATCAAGATGATCGATGTCAAAATAATAAAGAGGGCGAAAATGCAGGGTAAAGACGATCGCCATGGAAAAAATGCCAAGGGTACAGAGAAAAGCAGCGACCAGATTTTTCCAGAAAAAAACAGATCTTCTGATTTGTGGACTCATAATAGAAACAACTCCTTTATCATACTTCGAACAATCCCGGGCAGCAAATGCTTCGTTTTGTCCCTGATATTACTATAGTTCATTCTGATTTTTGCGTCAATTCACTTTTTTGCCATCTATTGACAAAAGCGAATATATTGGGGTAAAATAACAGATAGTTTTAATTATTTATAAGAATTTAACTTTCAGGAGGAAAAGAAAATGGCAGTGCCTTATAACCATAAAGCCATTGAAAAAAAATGGCGTCAGAAATGGGAAGAAAATCCGGTAAATGTCGATGATGGCAAAAAGCCGAAATATTATTGTCTGGATATGTTTCCATATCCGTCAGGAAATGGTCTTCACGTAGGTCACTGGAGAGGTTATGTGATCTCCGATGTATGGAGCCGCTACAAAATGATGCAGGGATATTACCTGATCCATCCGATGGGATGGGATGCATTCGGTCTTCCGGCAGAGAACTATGCAATCAAGACCGGTCAGCATCCGGCCATCTCCACCGCAAAGAACATTTCCAACATCAAACGTCAGATCAACGAGATCGCAGCTATTTATGACTGGGATCGTGAAGTCAATACCACGGATCCGGACTTCTACAAATGGACACAGTGGATCTTTGTAAAAATGTTCAAAGAAGGGCTTGCATACGAAAAGGAGTTTCCGATCAACTGGTGTCCTTCCTGTAAGACAGGTCTGGCAAACGAAGAAGTGGTAAACGGCTGCTGCGAGCGATGCGGCACACCGGTCACCAAGAAAAACCTACGTCAGTGGATGCTGCGTATCACAAAGTATGCAGACCGTCTGTTAAATGACCTGGACAAGCTGGAATGGCCGGAAAAAGTAAAGAAAATGCAGACTGAATGGATCGGCAAATCTTACGGTGCAGAAGTAGATTTTCCGGTAGAAGGAAAGAGATGAAGAAGATCACAGTCTATACGACAAGACCGGATACCCTTCACGGTGCAACTTTCATGGTACTGGCTCCGGAGCACAAACTGGCAGCAGGTCTTGCAACACCGGATCAGAAAGAAGCCGTTGATGCTTATATCTATGCAGCATCCATGAAATCCAACGTGGACCGTATGCAGGATAAGGAAAAGACCGGTGTATTTACCGGAAGCTATGCGACTAATCCGCTGAACGGCGCAAAGGTTCCGATCTGGCTGTCTGACTATGTACTGGCAGATTACGGTACCGGCGCGATCATGTGTGTACCGGCCCATGATGACCGTGACTTTGAGTTCGCTAAAAAATTTGATATCCCGATCATCCAGGTTATCGCAAAAGACGGCAAAGCAATTGAAAACATGACAGAAGCTTATACCGAAGCTTCCGGAACCATGATCAATTCCGGCGAATGGAACGGTATGGAATCCGCAGTCCTGAAAAAAGAAGCTCCGCATATCATCGAGAAGATGGGTATCGGACGCAAGACCGTAAACTACAAGCTGCGTGACTGGGTATTCTCCCAGTCAGCGTTACTGGGGTGAACCGATCCCGATCGTACACTGCCCGAAATGCGGAAACGTTCCGGTTCCGGAAGAAGAGCTTCCGCTGCGTCTGCCGGATGTAGAATCCTACGAACCGACCGGTACCGGCGAATCACCGCTGGCAGCGATCGAAGACTGGGTAAACTGCAAATGCCCGGAATGTGGTGCCGCCGCAAAACGTGAGACAAACACCATGCCGCAGTGGGCAGGTTCTTCCTGGTATTTCCTGCGTTATGTAGATCCACATAACGATAATGAACTGGTATCCAAAGAAAAAGCAGACAAGTACCTTCCGGTAGATATGTACATCGGCGGTGTAGAGCATGCTGTACTGCATCTTCTGTACTCCGTTTCTATACCAAGTTCCTGTACGATATCGGAGTGATCGATTTTGACGAACCGTTCCACAAACTGTTCAACCAGGGTATGATCACCGGTAAGAACGGTATCAAGATGAGCAAGTCCAAAGGAAATGTCATTTCTCCGGATGATCTGGTACGCGATTACGGCTGTGACGCTCTGAGAATGTACGAGCTGTTCGTAGGACCGCCGGAACTGGACGCAGAGTGGGATGACCGCGGTATCGAAGGTGTATACCGTTTCCTGTCCCGTTTCTGGAACCTGGTTATGGACAACAAAGATAAAAATATCAAAGCAAGCAAAGAAATGATCAAAGCACGCCATAAGATGATCCACATGATCACAACCCGTCTGGAGGGCTTCAGCCTGAATACGGTTATTTCCGGTTTCATGGAGTGCAACAACAACCTGATCGCGATCGCCAAGAAAGAAGGCGGCATGGACAAAGAGACTCTGGAAGCAGCCGTTCTGCTTCTGGCACCATTTGCACCGCATATGGGAGAAGAGCTCTGGGAGGAACTGGGTCATACGGATTCTGTATTCCACCACGAATGGCCGGCTCATGATGAAGAAGCAATGAAAGATGACGAAGTCGAAATTCCGGTGCAGGTAAATGGAAAGACAAAAGCAGTCATCTCCATTCCGGTTGACATCAGCAAAGAAGATGCGATCGCAAAAGCAAAAGAAGTTCTCGGTGACAAACTTTCCGGAAACATTATCAAAGAGATCTATGTTCCGAAGAAGATTGTAAACATCGTAGCAAAATAAAACATTTGCACAGCTGTTTTTACAGCATAGATTTTGGATATGAAAAATAAAAAGAAACATTTTATAACAGCCATTCTGGCAACGTTGTTTCTGATACTGGTTTTATACCTGATTTTTCATGATTCCTTAGGTGAAATCAAAACCCAGCTTTTCCAGGCAGACAAAAAAGCTCTGTTGATCCTTGTGATCTTCGGCAATCTTTATATACAGCTGGATGGCTGGGTACTTCATTATATGATTGTGAAAAACCGTGAAAAATGTACCTTGTGGCAGGCCATCCGCCTGGCATATATGGTGGTGTTTTTTAATGTTACGACCTTTGCGGCGGGGACGAAACCGGCCCAGATCTATGATCTGTATCAGGAAAGCCAGATCAAACCAGGGAAATCATTTGGAATCCTGACGATGGAGTATGTATCACATAAGCTGACGATTGTACTCTATGCAGCAGTGATGCTTTGTTTTTTTCATACGGTTCTTTTTCAGGTTTCGGGATTGGAGAAAAATTATCTGCTGACAGGATTCGGGGTCAGCTTTGCTATACTGCTCTTTCTGACCATGTTCTGCATCAATCAGAAGTTTGCACCTTGGCTGCTTCGCTGCAGCGATCATATTAAAAAAGAAAAGATCAAAGAAAAGGCAAAAGCCGGAATTGCACAGATGGAAGATTTTTCCAGAGTCGGGAGTGTGGTAATCAAAGATAAACAGCAGTGGATAGGACTGATTTTTCGAAATGCAGTAAAAATGACCTGTCTGTATGCACTTCCTGCGGTTTCCATCTTTGCAGTTACCGGAGAAAGGTTGCCACTTTCTGTTCTGGAATGTCTGGCTTTTTCATCCGTCATGCAGCTGCTGATCGGAGTGATCCCAAGTTCCGGCGGCACAGGTTCGACGGAACTGGTCTTTCTGATGCTGTTTGGCTCTATGACAGAAAAGTCCGTCTGCGGTGCAGCAATGATCCTGTATCGCATGGCAACGTATTATCTGCCGTTTCTGATCAGTATTCCGTTACTGTTTTTTGGAAAAAGAAGCACCGAGGCATAGTAGCTATGCAGCAGTGCTTCTTTTTTTGCGTTATTTTTCTTTTATCTGTCGGATACCGCTGATATCAGAATCGATCACCATGGAATAATTGGTGTGATAGATCACAAAACCCGGTTTTCCGCCGTTTACTTTTTTCACCTGTTTTTTCTCGACATAGTCAACCTCCACCTTGTCTGCACCGCGGTGGCTGGAATACCAGGCAGCCAGCCTTGCGGCTTCTTCAAAGGTACGGTCCGGCGGCAGCCCCTGACCTGCTTTCACAATGACAATGACATTGCGATCCGGGGCACCTTTTGCATGGAACCACCAGTCGTTTCCGGTGGCAAATTTAAAGGTCAGTTCTTCGTTCTGATAATTATTTTTTCCGACATAGATATCATAACCATCCGAAGAAAGATAGTGGAACGGTTTTGATGTGATCTTCACACGCTTTCCGGTGTATTTCCGGCGGATGTAGCCGTACTGTGTCAGTTCTTCTTTGACCTGTACCAGATCTTCTTCATTAAGGGCAATATCAAGAGCTGTGGAAATGGATTCCAGATGCTGGATCTCTTCTTTTGTCTCTTTAATCAGATGTTCCAGTGCCTCGTAGGTACGTTTCAGTTTTCCGTAACGGTCGAAATATTTTTTGGCGTTTTCCTGTGCAGTCAGTGTCGGATCGAGCGGTATTTTTACCGTTTCACCGGTGTAATAGTTCACTGCGGAAAGTTCCCTGCTTCCAGGTACTGCTTCATATCCATACGTGTTTAAAAGTTCTCCGTAAATGCGGAATTTATCGCGTTTTTCCGTGTCCTTTAACTGTTTTTTCTGAAGATCGTATTTTTTACGGCTGCGATCAAGTGCCGTTTGGACGATACGGCGAAGATCGGAAGATTTCTGGCGGATGCGTGTGATCGTATTCTTTTCCGCATAATACCTTTCCAGGACTTCTGACATCGTATCGTAAGTTTCCGTTTGCATGTCCTGATACTGGGTAAGCAAAAAGGCTGCATATTCCAGCGGAACTTTTCCGTCATAGACAATATTCGGCGTAAAAGCATGGGTTTCAAGATCCTCCATCATCCGTTTCAGGGTATGGAAAAGGTGGATCTGCTCGATCTCCTGAAAAGAATTTGCACTCTGATCCGACTCCAGGTTGCTGCGGTGGCAGAGTTCTTCGGCAATCAGCGGACTGATACCGGTCAGAGTTGTATAGATCGCCTTTGAGAGCGGCATCGGCTTCTGGCAGACACTGCTGAAAAATTCTTCTTCTGTGATCGTCTGTGGATCGTACTTATGTTGCGTTTCCGGGATAAAATACATCCGCCCCGGAAGGACTTCACGCACGGAGCTGACCTGTGCGGAGACATGTTTGATGGAGTCCAGGATCATGCCGTCCTCCTGGCAGAAAATAATATTGCTGTGCTTGCCCATCAGCTCGATGATCAGAAGCTTGCGGCAGATATCACCCAGTTCATTTAAATGCTCAATCTCCATATTTAAGATACGTTCCATGCCAGGCTGCCAGATCCTGAGGATGCGTCCGCTTCCGATATGCTTACGCAGCAGCATACAGAAATTCGGAGCAGTCATAGGACCGGTCTTGTTCTGATCTGTCAGATAGACCAGCGGAAGGCTCGCACTGGCAGAAACAAGGAGACGGTATTGTTTACGGTTATTTTTTATAGTAAGCATCAGCTCATCTTTTTCCGGCTGTGCGATTTTGTTGATTTTTCCGCCCGCAAGAGCATGGTTCAGTTCCCATGCCATGCAGGAGATGACGGTTCCGTCAAGTGCCATATCAATTTCCTCACTTTCTGAATATTAAGACGTTTGAGTCAAAAGATGCCGTACGGATCCTAAAGCCATAAACCGCTCCTGTGCAAGCACATTGATGTTTCTGACTTTTGATCCCGACATTTTTTACTATCATAACATTTTATCGGGAGAAGAACAATATTTCTTTGGAAAAGCTTGCTATACCATGACAGCATATGTTAAAATCAGACAAATCCTTTGCACTTTTGAAGAGGGAAAAGTGACAAAGAAAACAAAAACAGGAGGATATTATTTATATGAAAAAGAAAAAGTGGGAACTGGCTGCCATGACAGCTGTAACAGCTTTTCTGATGCTTGGAACAAAAGCAGAAGCGATGGATGATGCCTATCGTATGCCTCAGCTTTCCGGTGTCACAAAAACCTGGGTTTATCAGGGAGAAACTTCTGATCAGAACTGGGAGCGTATGCTTGCGGATGACCAGGAGGACGGCGATCTTACGTCCGTGATCAAAAGCAGCGGAAGTGTCAATACGTCCAAAACAGGAACTTATGTGCTCTCCCGAAGTGTAACCGATTCGGATCAGCATACTGCTGCACTCGATACGCAGGTTACGGTGCTGGATAGAAATGCATCTGAAGAAGAGAAAAGCATTCAGCGTATTTTGTATACACTTCCGGATGCATCACATCTGACCGGGATCGGGTTCAACCGCGGCTATTATCACGACCGTCAGAATCTCGGACTGTGGATGCCGCATGGGAGCAGTCTTCAGATCCGTATCGTCAATGCAGAGGAATTTCAGCAGGATCTTACTGTTCAGTTTAAAAACGATGATTCGCAGACAGAGTCTTCCGCGACCATTCCAAAAGATGGCAGCTGGGTGACTTTATCCAATACGTTCACCGGTGATAATGGAGAAGAAAGTGCCGACAGCGTGCCGTTTATCACAACACCGAAAAATACGGCCGTTCAGCCGGTTATCGAATACCGATGGACCGACGATCTGAAAGAAATCCCATATTATCGCTACGGAGATTCCCAGCAGGCATTTTTTGAATCCTGGGATAAAAGCCAGGCACCATTTGCGATCATAGAGGGAAGTGCCGCAACGTTCCTTGTTCCGATCTGTGACCGAAATAACATTCTGAACTCTTCCTATGGCAACAAAAAAGAAGTTTACCGTTTCAAAACATTGGATGAAATGCTGGACTGGTATGCATCCTTTGTAAAACAGTACGATGCTTATTCCGGTCTTGACTATTATGCAGAAGATCCGTGGAATCAGGATATCCGGGCGAAATTTTTCATCAAGGCAAATGCTCATGGTGCCGGACAGGCCTATTATACGACCGACCACAGTGCCTACAACGGAAAAAGTCTTCAGACTTATCTGGTGAAAGACTGGATTTCGCTTCATGAATTTGGTCATGGATATGAAGGTGCGATCGCATCACAGGAAAATCCGTTCGTAGAGACAACCAACAACATCCTCGGTTATTATTTTGAGCCAACTTACCGACCGGCTGAAGACTTTGGCTGGCTGCTCGGTGAGTTTTCCGGCACAAAAAGTGAACGTTATGCACAGCTTGGAAACCGCATGAAAGAAAGCCTTGCTTCCAGCAATACGTTTGCCGATATTGTATCCGATCCATGGCATTACAACGTAAGCCTTTATATGTTTACCAACCTCATGGACAAACTCGGTCCGCAGCAGGCTGTTTCCGCAATGCATTCTCATTACCGGGAAGTTTATTATAAAACCGGCAAAAAAATGGGATCATCCGACGCCCTTGCGGAAAGTCTGGACAGCCTGGATTATAACGTGCTTCCTTACTTTGCATCCTGGCATATCCTCCCGTCAGGAAGGATTGCCGATCAGGTCTATGCGATGGACAAGCCGATGATCTATTATCTCAAGGAACTGATCCCGGACGATGCTGCGTGTGAGAAAACAAGGGTAGCACTTGGACTGGACGGCATCTACAGTCTGGTAAGCACCGATGACCTGGCAGATACCGGATATACCAGCAAAGTCCGTTTGAATATTCAGATCGATGATCTGACACAGATCAAAGGCAAAACGATCCGGATCAAAAACGGCAGCAAGATTGTAAAAGAAGTGATTGTTTCTTCAGGTGAAATACAGCTGGAACTTCCGGTCGGTATCTATGAACTTGAGATGCCGCTGCCAAAGGCAACAGCTTATCAGTACGATAACGAATATTTGATCGCATCCGCCGGAAACGTATCAAAAACAGTCTCCTATACCAGACAAACCGGAAATCCGCTGGCAGACGATATGCAGATTCAGATGCTTGGCCTTGGGGATGCATCCGTAGCATCCGTCAAGATTGATACAAACATGCAAAAACTGACCTGGACGGTGAATAGTACCACACCGCATTTTTATCTGGATGGTACTTACATCAGCATCCGGGTACTTGATCCGGATGGAAATGAGCTTTTGAACCAGTCTTTGCAGGCGAATGAAAAAGCAGATGGCGGAAACTTTGAGATCGATTTTAAAACAGGTTCCACGCTGATTCTCTATCACCGAGAGGCAAGAGGAAGACAGCGTTTTGTAAGTTCCTACACCGGCGAGTCTTTAGAAGAATATCAGCTTGCAGCAGCTGACCAGACTGCCACTTACCGTATGACAGACAAAGGCCTGATGCAGGACGACTGGAGCAAAGAAAAACAGATGCAGGTTTATCTGCAAAGTTTAGAACAGTATTCTGCCTTTCTGATGAGCCATATCACAAAGGCTGAGATCGCCGATTCAGAAAAATATCATAATGAAAAGACAACACTTTTGCTTGCATATGAAAAACTGGATCAGGCAGCAGCAGACAATTATCGGAACAGCTACGGTATTCTGATCGGACAGAAACCGGAAGTCTCTTATGGTTACACACAGATCGCACCGGAGCATTTAAAAGGAAGCGCTGACAGTGAACATCCGGGAGAAGAGGCTTCTCTGGCCGTTGACGGAAAAAAAGATACTATATGGCACAGCAATTATGGAAACGGCACAAAAGCAGATATTGCCGGCAATAAAAACAATACCTACACCATTCTTCTGGATCAAAAGACGGATATCGGAAAACTGACTTACCTTCCAAGACAGACCGGAAATAATAACGGAATTATTTTGAAATATGAACTTTCCTACAGTCAGACAGAAGATGGTGATGATTTCCAGATCATCCCTCTGGCAGACAATACCTGGGCAAATAACCGGACAGAAAAAAGTGTTTCTCTGGATCTTGCAGATGTAAGAAGAATCCGCATCCGTGCACTTTCCACGGCCGGAACCCCTGCAGATACCTATATTTCCGCAGCTCAGTTTTCTCTTTATGAAAAATACAGTATCTACGACAAACATACGTATCTCAGTGATCTTTATCAGACGCCTGACGAAAATGGAAACACGGTAAAAGAAAACGCAAATGCCGACGGGACAGCGATCACACTGAAAACAAACGAAAAAGAACGAACCTTTGAAAAGGGAATTGGCATGAGATCCGGTGATACTGCCGTCTGGGATATCTCAGGGCTGAACAGCGATGCACTCTCCTTATGGATCGGTATGAATAAAAAAGGAACTTCTGATGCATCAGTACAGATTTACGGCGACGGAACGTTGCTTTACACTTCTGTTCCATTTAATGGAAGTGACAATGCCATTTCCGTTTATCTGGATATCACCGGCGTAAAGATTTTAGAATTCTGTGCAGACGGCAAAAACGGATCAGAACAGATCGCTCTTGCAGATGTCATGCTTGAAAATCAGAAAGACAAAGAAACCCTGAATTTAAAAGTCGGGGATCAGGCAGTGTTTCTTCGAAACACTTCCCTTACACCGGAAGACCGCGGAAAAGCAACGTTTGTCAGCAGTGATCCTTCCGTGGCAACGGTAAATGAAAGGGGTGTTGTGACCGCACACAGTGCCGGAAGTGCAACGATCCAGGTAAAATTTGGCAGCAATGAGACAGTTGTATGCAAAGTAACTGTAACAGAAAAGCCAAAGCGAAAGGAACCGGAAACACCGGATACGGAAAACAGGATACCTTCTGTATCTGACAGACCGGAAACACCTGAAAACGGCAACACCAGACCATCGCAAAAGATTCCTTCTGTTGGCAGTGTGAAAAAATTAAATGGTGTCCACTATACTGTTACAAAAACTTCCGCAAAAGGCGGAACGGCGGAAGTAACGAAAATAACCGGCAAAAAACGCAAGATTACCATTGCATCCGAAGTGAAGATCAACGGATTTTCTTTCAAAGTTACTTCCGTCCGGAAAAATGCCGCTAAAAACAACAAAAAGATCAGCACTCTGACTATTGGAAAAAATATCATTTCCATCGGTGCAAACAGTTTTTCCGGATGCAAAAATTTAAAGAATATTACACTTAAGGGAACAAAATCCATAAAAATCAAAGCAAAAGCACTGGCAGGTACTTCCAGAAAGATAAAGATAACCGTACCCAAAAAAATTTCTGCAAGGACATTGAAAAAACTGAAAAAGAATCTGCAAAAAGCCGGGATCAGCAAAAAAGCTGTTTATCAAAAGAAATGATCCGTATAGTACAAAAAGAAAAAGAAATACGGTCACAGCTTGACGGAAAAGTCAAAATATGCTATGCTTATCTGAGAATAGTTTGTGCATATTAAACAAAAACTGTTTTGAATTATGCAAAACTATTTTTCTGGTATTGTCTATTTTCTAAAGAAGGGAGAATGAAAATGAAAACAAGACATAAAATCATGAGTTTCTTGCTTTCAGGTGCTATGGTATTCAGCCTGTTGCCGGCATCGGCAATTGGTACAGTAAAGGCAGCTTCTGTGAATTATGCACGGACTGCAACAGCAACCGCATCTGGAAGTGAAGCATCGGCATTTGGTCCGGAAAAGGCAAAAGACGGAGATGCAACAACAAAAACTTCCCGCTGGTCAAGTGAAGAACGTGATGCAAGTGAGAGCAATCCGCACTGGCTGGCCATGGATCTTGGTGAAGTCAAGACTGTAAACAGTGTTATCATCACCTGGGAGAGACGAAATCCAACCAATTATGCAATCGAAACTTCCGAAGACGGAAGCACATGGAAAGCGGTAAAAACTTTTACTTCTGCTCCTGCGGAAAAAGAGCAGATCATCAATCTGGATAATCCGGTGCAGACCAGATATATCCGTGTCCGCATCAATACGTTTAACCCAACCGCAGAAGGCATTACCTGGAAAACAGTTTCCATCTATGAATTTGAAGTTTATGGGGAAAAACAGAGCAGCGGAAGTGAAGTCTGGGATGCTCTGAACAATCTGACTGTAAAAGCAGGAGACAAAAAGTTGAATCTTCCGACCGTAGAGGGCGGAAAAGTAGAAGCCTATGCAGACTATGAACAGATCATCGACACAGACGGAACCATTTATCAGCCTCTGGAAGATAAGACCGTTTCTGTTGAATTTAAAGTTACCGATCAGAACAACAAGGTAACAAAAAAAGAGATTGCAATCACCGTTCCTGGAACGCATACAGCGACCGCAGATGAGAATGCAAAACCTGCCGTTCTTCCGGAACTGGCAGAATGGGCAGGATCTACCGGTGATTTCACTATTTCCAAAAACTCACGCATCGTGATCAATGCTGCTGACAAAGATACACTTTCTTCCATGGCAGAAGCATTTGCAGCAGATTATAAAGACATTGTCGGAAACGATATTTCCGTTGTATATGGAAGTGAAAGCGATGTGAAAGCAGGAGATTTTTATTTTGCATTGACAGCAAAAGGAAAAGGCCTGAAAGAAGAAGGTTATCTTTCACAGATCGGAGATTCCATCAAAACAGAATCCGAGACTGCAACAGGTGCTTACTGGGCAACCAGAACCTTCCTGCAGATCCTGAAGCAGAACAAAACGACGATTCCGAAAGGAACAACAAGAGACTATCCAAAATACAAAGTCAGAGGTGTGATCCTGGATGTCGGACGAAAAGCAACCGAACTTCAGACCGTAAAAGATGTTGCGGCAACAATGTCCTGGTACAAGATGAATGACTTACAGGTACATCTGAATGATAACCTGATCTTCCTTGAGGACTACTGGGATACCAATGCGGAGACTACGATGCAGAACAGCTTTACAAAGGCCTACGCTGCTTTCCGTCTGGAATCTTCTGTAAAAAATGATGAAGGTAAAACTGCGACAGCAACCGATCTGTATTATACAAAAGATCAGTTCCGCAGCCTGATCAAAGATTCCAGAACGATCGGCGTCAATATCGTTCCGGAAATCGATGTACCGGCACACGCACTGGCATTTACAAAAACATTCCAGAACTGTGCTTTAAAGAAAATGAATTCCAGCAATTGGAAACGTCCACTGACAGATCATCTGGATCTTTCCAAACCGGAATCCACGCAGCTGGCAAAAAATATCTTCTCCGATTATATTGATGGAGAAAATCCTGTTTTCGATGAACAGACAACCGTACATATCGGTGCGGATGAGTACGAAGACGATGCAACCCTGTACCGCAATTTTGTAAATGAAATGGATGATTATATGAAGTCCAAAAACCGAAAAATGCGTATGTGGGGCGGTCTTACCAGAATCAAGTCTGATACAGAAGTCCGCGGCGATGGTGTGGAGATCAATGTATGGAGCAAAGACTGGGCAGATCCTACGGAAATGTACAATCTTGGCTTTGAACTGATCAACTCTCTGGACTCCAATGTATATATCGTTCCGGCAGCAGGATACTATGCAGATTATCTGAATGCTGCAAGCCTCTATGCAAACTGGAAACCGAATGTATTTAAAAGCGGTAATTTAAATACAACGATTCCGGCCGGTGATCCGCAGATGATCGGTGGTGCTTACGCACTGTGGAATGACTCCATCGATACCAGAGGAAACGGTGTCACAGACTATGATGTCTTTGACCGTATCTACCAGCCGATGTCTGCACTGAGTGAAAAACTCTGGGGCGAAGGCACAAAGACATACAACGAAGTAAAAGCAACCACTGCAAAAGTTTCCACTGCTCCGAACACCAATCCGTATCATGAAATTGAGAGTGCGGGAAGTACTTACGCAGAATACAATTTTAACAAAGAAGACGGAAGTGATGCTTCCAAGAACAAATACAATGCAGTGTCTGCTGAACATGCAACTTACACAGAAGGAAAAGTCGGCAAAGCCCTGTCTATGGAAAGTGATACCTGCATTGAAACACCGCTTGACAAATCTCCGGCAGGAACCAGCCTTTCCTTCTGGGTGAAAAAGGCAGCAGGAGGATCCTCTGATGAACAGGTTCTGTTTGAAGGTTCTTCCACACTTGGTGATTACACGATCAAAGCCGTTCAGAAGAATACCGGAAAAGTCGGATATTCCAGAGAAGGTTATGATTATTCCTTTGACTATACACTTCCGGAAGACGAATGGGTACATCTGACGATCAAAGGCTACAAAGACAAAGCAGAACTGTATGTAAACGATTCTGATACAGCTATTCCGGCTGTTATGGATACTGCAACAAAGCTTGGTACACAGTACCGTCTTGCAACATTAAACATCCCGATCAAATACATCGGAAGCACGACTGGAAACAGTTTCAATGGTCTGATCGATGAAATCGAACTGACAAACGATCAGGATGACAGCATCATCCCTACAACGGATTTCAGCTTCACCTGTGATAACGAGCAGAATCCGGCAGAGGGCAGCGACGGTCCGATCTCCAATGCATTTGACGGAGATACCAGCACCTTATGGCACAGCCAGTACTCACCATCCAGAAAAGCACTTCCGGCAACGTTTACCGTAGATATGGGCAAAGAATATAAGATCAACAAACTGACTTATGTTCCAAGACAGTCCGGCGGAGCAAACGGATATATCACAAGCTATGATTTGTATGTCAAGAAAGCAGAAAGTGATGACTGGACACAGGTTGTAACAGATGGTGTATGGGCATCTGATACAAAAGAAAAGACCGCAAAATTCAACACAGTTGATGCAAGATATATCAAATTTGTTGCAAAAGAGGGAAGCAATGGTTTTGCTACTGCAAGCGAATTCCATATCCATCAGGTTCTGAATGAAGAAGAACAGGAAGTAACAAAAGCTCAGGAAGCACTGAATGAAGCGGTAAATGACAGCAGCATAAAAGGTATTTATGAAGCAGGAAATGCAGACGGAACGTATACAAGTGCAAGCTGGACAGCATTCAAGGAAGCATACGAAGCAGCAAAAGCACCATCTGAAGGAGCAAGTGCAGAAGAACTGAAGACACTGCTGACAAATCTCCAGAATGCAAAAGCAGGTCTTAAGAAGTCACAAACAGAGACACCACCTACTCCAAACCAGACGGAAACACCGGCTACACCTGGACAGACAGAAAAACCATCTACACCGGAAAAACCGACCGTTGTTCAGAAAGTAAGCAAGAATGTGACTTACCGTGTTCTGGATACAAAGAAAAAAACAGCAGCTGTTGTTGCTGTCGGAGGCAAAAAAGGCAAAAAAGTTACTTCTGTGACCATCGCAAAAACAGTGAAGATCAATGGCGTTACCTATAAAGTAACCAAGATTGGCAAAAACGCATTCAAAGGCTGCAAGTATCTGAAGAAAATTACAATCGGAAGTAATGTGAAGAAGATTGAAAAAGGTGCATTTGCAAACTGCCGAAAACTTGCAAGTATCAATATGAAAAAGGCAAATGGAATCACATCCATCGGAAGCAAGGCCTTCAGCAAGATCAATTCAAAAGCAAAAGTGAGCGTACCTTCCAAAAAACTTTCCAAATATACAAGAATGCTGAAAAAAGCTGGACTTCCAAAGAAAGCGGTTATTAAAAAATAGAAATATGCTTTAAAAGCATATCTTCCGGAAAAAGAGACGGAGAGAACAAAATCTGTTTTCTCCGTCTTATTTTTCTTTGTTTTTCGGTTGACGCTTCCGACGCTTTCGACTATAATAAAAATAGTATGGCTTTCTATGCCGCAATTTTGAAAGAAAAGAGCGAATATAATTATGATAAAAAGTATGACAGGCTTTGGAAGATATGAAAATCACCAGGGCGACCGCAAGTTTACGGTTGAGATGAAGTCCGTCAACCACCGCTATTTTGATTCCAACATCAAAATGCCGAAAAAACTCAGTATTTTTGAATCTGCTATTCGAAATCTTCTCAAAGAATATATACAGCGTGGAAAAGTTGATATTTTTATTACTTATGAGGATTTCACAGAAACCAATGTCTCTTTGAAATACAACGAGAACATTGCAGCAGAGTATGTAAAATATTATCAGCAGCTTTCGAAAAAATTTGATCTGCCAAATGATATCCGTGCCTCCGTGATCGGACGCAGTCCGGAAGTTTTCACAATGGAAGAGCAGCCGGTAGATGAACAGGAGATTTGGGCAGTCCTTGAAACAGCACTTCGTGGGGCATGCGAGCAGTTTGTAGAATCCCGCATCCGAGAAGGGGAAAATCTGAAGCTGGATCTGATTGAAAAACTGGACGGTATGCTTACCGATGTGGCAGCGATTGAAAAACGTTCCCCGGAAATTCTTCAGGCATATCGCACCAAACTGACCGAAAAAGTAAAAGAACTGCTTAGTGACACACAGCTCGAGGAGAGCCGTATATCGCAACTAGAAGTGATTCTTTATGCAGACAAAATCTGCACGGATGAAGAAACGGTTGCTGCCATCAGATTGTGTTTGTTAGTCGCTTTTTTGGAATTTTTTGGAATTTTTTGCGCTAACAACCTCCTGCCGTTTTGCCCGTGCATATCGGTCACGAACAAATCTGATTACTAAACACAGTAGCCTGGATTTGTTCTATCAGTAATCGACCTTATTCCTAATTAAATAGAGCAAATCCCTTATTGGGGTAAGACATGAAGATGCCAGAAAACATGACCTGTTGGCCGCCATTCTCGCGGCAAAGGAACAAGGCATCGGGGCAATCCTTGCGTTTGCAATGGCGTACCTTCGCGGCAGATATAATGGCGGTGCGTTTACAAAACAGTAATCGACGCAACGATGTGCGCCATTATCGCCTAGTTCATTCGTGACCTTCGACTTCGCCGGACTAAGTAGCAATCTCGCTTATATAACGAGCGTGTTTATCGGCTACATCGGTACTGACTCGATTGGTTCGTTTATCAAACGCTTCGCTGCTAAAAAGCCGGAGTAGAAGATGGTAGAAATCAATAATCAACGTAAGGCGTTCCTCGATATGCTGGCGTGGTCGGAGGGAACTGATAACGGACGTCAGAAAACCAGAAATCATGGTTATGACGTCATTGTAGGCGGAGAGCTATTTACTGATTACCCGATCACCCTCGCAAACTTGTCACGCTAAACCCAAAACTCAAATCAACAGGCGCCGGACGCTACCAGCTTCTTTCCTGTTGGTGGATGCCTACCGCAAGCAGCTTATCCTGAAAGACTTCTCTCCGAAAAGTCAGGACGCTGTGGCATTGCAGCAGATTAAGGAGCGTGGCGCTTTACCTATGATTGATCGTGGTGATATCCGTCAGGCAATCGACCGTTGCAGCAATATCTGGGCTTCACTGCCGGGCGCTGGTTATGGTCAGTTCGAGCATAAGGCTGACAGCCTGATTGCAAAATTCAAAGAAGCGGGCGGAACGGTCAGAGAGATTGATGTATGAGCAGAGTAACCGCGATTATCTCCGCTCTGGTTATCTGCATCATCGTCGGCCTGTCATGGGCTGTTAATCATTACCGTGATAACGCCATTACCTACAAAGCCCAGCGCGACAAAATGCCAGAGAACTGAAGCTGGCGAACGCGGCAATTACTGACATGCAGATGCGTCAGCGTGATGTTGCTGCGCTCGATGCAAAATACACGAAGGAGTTAGCTGATGCGAAAGCTGAAAATGATGCTCTGCGTGATGATGTTGCCGCTGGTCGTCGTCGGTTGCACATCAAAGCAGTCTGTCAGTCAGTGCGTGAAGCCACCACCCTCCGGCGTGGATAATGTAGCCTCCCCGACTGGCAGACACCGCTGAACGGGATTATTTCACCCTCAGAGAGAGGCTGATCACTATGCAAAAACAACTGGAAGGAGCCCAGAAGTATATTAATGAGCAGTGCAGATATGGCTGCCCATATCGATGGGCAACTCATGCAATTATTGTGAGCAATACAATAGCTTCCAGCGGAGTATAAATGCCTAAAGTAATAAAACCGAGCAATCCATTTACGAATGTTTGCTGGGTTTCTGTTTTAACAACATTTCTGCGCCGCCACAAATTTTGGCTGCATCGACAGTTTTCTTCGCCCAATTCCAGAAACGAAGAAATGATGGGTGATGGTTTCCTTTGGTGTTACTGCTGTCGGTTTGTTTCCAACAGTAAACGTCTGTTGAGCACATCCTGTAATAAGCAGGGCCAGCGCAGTAGCGAGTAGCATTTTTCATGGTGTTATTCCCGATGCTTTTGAAGTTCGCAGAATCGTATGTGTAGAAAATTAAACAAACCCTAAACAATGAGTTGAAATTTCATATTGTTAATATTTATTAATGTATGTCAGGTGCGATGAATCGTCATTGTATTCCCGGATTAACTATGTCCACAGCCCTGACGGGGAACTTCTCTGCGTGAGTGTGCGGGAATAATCAAAAACGATGCACACCGGGTTTAGCGCGTACACGTATTGCATTATGCCAACGCCCCGGTGCTGACACGGAAGAAACCGGACGTTATGATTTAGCGTGGAAAGATTTGTGTAGTGTTCTGAATGCTCTCAGTAAATAGTAATGAATTATCAAAGGTATAGTAATATCTTTATGTTCATGGATATTTGTAACCCATCGGAAAACTCCTGCTTTAGCAAGATTTTCCCTGTATTGCTGAAATGTGATTTCTCTTGATTTCAACCTATCATAGGACGTTTCTATAAGATGCGTGTTTCTTGAGAATTTAACATTTACAACCTTTTAAGTCCTTTTATTAACACGGTGTTATCGTTTTCTAACACGATGTGAATATTATCTGTGGCTAGATAGTAAATATAATGTGAGACGTTGTGACGTTTTAGTTCAGAATAAAACAATTCACAGTCTAAATCTTTCGCACTTGATCGAATATTTCTTTAAAATGGCAACCTGAGCCATTGGTAAAACCTTCCATGTGATACGAGGGCGCGTAGTTTGCATTATCGTTTTATCGTTTCAATCTGGTCTGACCTCCTTGTGTTTTGTTGATGATTTATGTCAAATATTAGGAATGTTTTCACTTAATAGTATTGGTTGCGTAACAAAGTGCGGTCCTGCTGGCATTCTGAGGGAAATACAACCGACAGATGTATGTAAGGTTAACGTGCTCAAATCTTCATACAGAAAGATTTGAAGTAATATTTTAACCGCTAGATGAAGAGCAAGCGCATGGAGCGACAAAATGAATAAAGAACAATCTGCTGATGATCCCTCCGTGGATCTGATTCGTGTAAAAATATGCTTAATAGCACCATTTCTATGAGTTACCCTGATGTTGTAATTGCATGTATAGAACATAAGGTGTCTCTGGAAGCATTCAGAGCAATTGAGGCAGCGTTGGTGAAGCACGATAATAATATGAAGGATTATTCCTGGTGGTTGACTGATCACCATAACTGCTAATCATTCAAACTATTTAGTCTGTGACAGAGCCAACACGCAGTCTGTCACTGTCAGGAAAGTGGTAAACTGCAATTCAACTACAGCAATGCCCTCGTATTTAGGTGAATTTACAATATCGTCCTGTTCGGAGGGAAGAACGCGGGATGTTTATTCATCATCACTTTGGATTGATGTATATGCTCTCTTTCTGACGTTAGTCTCCGACGGCAGGCTTCAATGACCCAGGCTGAGAAATTCCCGGACCCTTTTTGCTCAAGAGCGATGTTAATTTGTTCAATCATTTGGTTAGGAAAGCGGATGTTGCGGGTTGTTGTTCTGCGGGTTCTGTTCTTCGTTGACATGAGGTTGCCCTGTATTCAGTGTCGCTGATTTGTATTGTCTGAAGTTGTTTTACGTTAAGTTGATGCAGATCAATTAATACGATACCTGCGTCATAATTGATTATTTGACGTGGTTTGATGGCCTCCACGCACGTTGTGATATGTAGATGATAATCATTATCACTTTACGGGTCCTTTCCGGTGAAAAAAGGTACCAAAAACATCGTCGTGAGTAGTGAACCGTAAGCAGCAATACGTAACTGAACGAAGTACAACAACCGATTCCGTAATTGCTGCTTACGGTTCACTACTCACGACGATGTTTTGGTACCTTTTTTCACCGAAAGGACCCGTAAAGTGATAATGATTATCATCTACATATCACAACGTGCGTGGAGGCCATCAAACCACGTCAAATAATCAATTATGACGCAGGTATCGTATTAATTGATCTGCATCAACTTAACGTAAAAACAACTTCAGACAATACAAATCAGCAACACTGAATACGGGGCAACCTCATGTCAACGAAGAACAGAACCCGCAGAACAACAACCCGCAACATCCGCTTCCTAACCAAATGATTGAACAAATTAACATCGCTCTTGAGCAACCGGGAATTTCTCAGTCTAATAAGTTGCCGTCGGAGACTAACGTCAGAAAAGAGAGCATATACATCAATCCAAAGTGATGATGAATAAACATCCCGTTCTTCCCTCCGAACAGGACGATATTGTAAATTCACCTAAATACGAGGCATTGCTGTAGTTGAATTGCAGTTTTACCACTTCTTCCTGAAGTGACAGACTGCGTGTTGGCTCTGTCACAGACTAAATAGTTTGAATGATTAGCAGTTATGGTGATCAGTCAACCACCAGGGAATAACCTTCATATTATTATCGTGCTTCAACGCTGCCTCAATTGCTCTGAATGCTTCCAGAGACACCTTAATGTTCTATACATGCAATTACAACATCCGGGTAACCCATCGAAATGGTGCTATTAAGCATATTTTTACACGAATCAGATCCACGGAGGGATCATCAGCAGATTGTTCTTTATTCATTTTGTCGCTCCATGCGCTTGCTCTTCATCTAGCGGTTAAAATATTACTTCAAATCTTTCTGTATGAAGATTTGAGCACGTTGCCTTACATACATCTGTCGGTTGTATTCCTCCAGAATGCCAGCAGGACCGCACTTTGTTACGCAACCAATACTATTAAGGGAAAACATTCCTAATATTTGACATAAATCATCAACAAAACACAAGGAGGTCAGACCAGATTGAAACGATAAAACGATAATGCAAACTACGCGCCCTCGTATCACATGGAAGGTTTTACCAATGGCTCAGGTTGCCATTTTTAAAGAAATATCTGATCAAGTGCGAAAAGATTTAGACTGTGAATTGTTTTATTCTGAACTAAAACGTCACAACGTCTCACATTATATTTACTATCTAGCCACAGATAATATTCACATCGTGTTAGAAACGATAACACCGTGTTAATAAAAGGACTTAAAAAGGTTGTAAATGTTAAATTCTCAAGAAACACGCATCTTATAGAAACGTCCCATGATAGGTTGAAATCAAGAGAAATCACATTTCAGCAATACAGGGAAAATCTTGCTAAAGCAGGAGTTTTCCGATGGGTTACAAATATCCATGAACATAAAAGATATTACTATACCTTTGATAATTCATTACTATTTACTGAGAGCATTCAGAACACACACAAATCTTTCCACGCTAAATCATAACGTCCGGTTTCTTCCGTGTCAGCACCGGGCGTTGGCATAATGCAATACGTGTACGCGCTAAACCCTGTGTGCATCGTTTTAATTATTCCGGACACTCCCGCAGAAGTTCCCCGTCAGGGCTGTGGACATAGTTAATCCGGGAATACAATGACGATTCATCGCACCTGACATACATTAATAAATATTAACAATATGAAATTTCAACTCATTGTTTAGGGTTTGTTTAATTTTCTACACATACGATTCTGCGAACTTCAAAAGCATCGGGAATAACACCATGAAAAATGCTACTCGCTACTGCGCTGGCCCTGCTTATTACAGGATGTGCTCAACAGACGTTTACTGTTGGAAACAAACCGACAGCAGTAACACCAAAGGAAACCATCACCCATCACTTCTTCGTTTCGGGAATTGGACAGGAGAAAACTGTTGATGCAGCCAAAATTTGTGGCGGCGCAGAAAATGTTGTTAAAACAGAAACCCAGCAAACATTCGTAAATGGATTGCTCGGTTTTATTACTTTAGGCATTTATACTCCGCTGGAAGCGCGTGTGTATTGCTCACAATAATTGCATGAGTTGCCCATCGATATGGGCAGCTCTATCTGCACTGCTCATTAATATACTTCTGGGCTCCTTCCAGTTGTTTTTGCATAGTGATCAGCCTCTCTCTGAGGGTGAAATAATCCCGTTCAGCGGTGTCTGCCAGTCGGGGGGAGGCTGCATTATCCACGCCGGAGGCGGTGGTGGCTTCACGCACTGACTGACAGACTGCTTTGATGTGCAACCGACGACGACCAGCGGCAACATCATCACGCAGAGCATCATTTTCAGCTTTCGCATCAGCTAACTCCTTCGTGTATTTTGCATCGAGCGCAGCAACATCACGCTGACGCATCTGCATGTCAGTAATTGCCGCGTTCGCCAGCTTCAGTTCTCTGGCATTTTTGTCGCGCTGGGCTTTGTAGGTAATGGCGTTATCACGGTAATGATTAACAGCCCATGACAGGCCGACGATGATGCAGATAACCAGAGCGGAGATAATCGCGGTTACTCTGCTCATACATCAATCTCTGACCGTTCCGCCCGCTTTGAATTTTGCAATCAGGCTGTCAGCCTTATGCTCGAACTGACCATAACCAGCGCCCGGCAGTGAAGCCCAGATATTGCTGCAACGGTCGATTGCCTGACGGATATCACCACGATCAATCATAGGTAAAGCGCCACGCTCCTTAATCTGCTGCAATGCCACAGCGTCCTGACTTTCGGAGAGAAGTCTTTCAGGCCAAGCTGCTTGCGGTAGGCATCCCACCAACGGAAAGAAGCTGGTAGCGTCCGGCGCCTGTTGATTTGAGTTTTGGGTTTAGCGTGACAAGTTTGCGAGGGTGATCGGAGTAATCAGTAAATAGCTCTCCGCCTACAATGACGTCATAACCATGATTTCTGGTTTTCTGACGTCCGTTATCAGTTCCCTCCGACCACGCCAGCATATCGAGGAACGCCTTACGTTGATTATTGATTTCTACCATCTTCTACTCCGGCTTTTAGCAGCGAAGCGTTTGATAAGCGAACCAATCGAGTCAGTACCGATGTAGCCGATAAACACGCTCGTATATAAGCGAGATTGCTACTTAGTCCGGCGAAGTCGAGAAGGTCACGAATGAACTAGGCGATAATGGCGCACATCGTTGCGTCGATTACTGTTTTGTAAACGCACCGCCATTATATCTGCCGCGAAGGTACGCCATTGCAAACGCAAGGATTGCCCCGATGCCTTGTTCCTTTGCCGAGAATGGCGGCCAACAGGTCATGTTTTTCTGGCATCTTCATGTCTTACCCCAATAAGGGATTTGGTCTATTTAATTAGGAATAAGGTCGATTACTGATAGAACAAATCCAGGCTACTGTGTTTAGTAATCAGATTTGTTCGTGACCGATATGCACGGGCAAAACGGCAGGAGGTTGTTAGCGCAAAAAAATTCCAAAAAATTCCAAAAAGCGACTAACAAACACAATCTGATGGCAGCAATACGTAACTGAACGAAGCAACA
>SCPN01000725.1_pt1 | contig 74376 bp, 74 predicted proteins | sample 6106831 | NCBI WGS metagenome assembly SCPN01 (sample SAMN10720447, study PRJNA508395) | human gut metagenome | isolation source: Participant 1, 0 month
CGCCATGATTTCATGGATGTGGGGGCGCTGTACCTTGATGACAACCCGTTCCCCATTTTTAAGCACAGCAGAATGAACCTGGGCGATGGAGGCCGAACCCAGGGGGATGGGGGAGATTTCTGTGAAAATCTCTTCTGCCGGACAGCCCAGCTGTTCTTCTATCACCTCTTTTATGACATCAAAAGAAAGGGGCTTAACATCGGTTCTTAACCGTTCAAGCTCCTTGCAATAGGCCTCCGGAAGCATATCGGAACGCATGGACATGATCTGGCCCAGCTTCACGTAGGTGGGTCCCAGGTCTTCCAATATCAGCCGGAGCTTTTCCGGCTGAATACCGGAAGTAATATGATGTTTTTTTAAAACCCCCAGTATCTCTTTTAATCGGATACCGGAGGCGTCATTCTGGTGCAGATTACTTGTTGTCACAATTTTCCCCGTCACATTTGCAGGCAGCATCTTCGGAGCATTCTTTCTCTTCACATCCGCATCCGCAGCCTTCATCTTCAGCAGCTTCGGCGTCAGCTTCCGCTTTTTCCTCAGCAGCTTCTTCAGCGGTCTTAGCAGCCATTTCGTTCAGCTTCTCTTTAAGAGCGTCAAGCTCTTCGCGGGACATCTTGTCCACTGCGGAGAAGACATCCTTGAACTCGTTTACCACATTTACGGTAACGTGTTTGTTGATTTTCTCTTTGGTGCTGCGCTTCAGTTCTTCGTTCAGGACCTTTCCCTGCTCAACGGTGAGCTCGCCTTTTTCCACAAGATTGTCAATCAGGTTCTTAGCAGCCTCTCCGGTTGTTGCAACAGCGCCGACACCGGCAAGAAATATTTTTTTGATTCCTTCTGTAATATCCATAGTCATTCATCCTTTCTTTCAAAAAAGAGGGTTATTTTTTGTGATGACTATAGTATAACATATTGTCAGGAAATGTCTTGGATTTCAGAAAAGCTTTAGTAAAAATTAAGAGTTTGATAAGTTTGGGGTGGGGTGGTGGCCTGAACCGTGTCAGCACCGGAGCTTCCGGCTTTTGTCACGGGCGGAGGGCGGGTTTTCTCCGGTGGGGCGGCTGTGGGGGGATTTGTTGAACCAGTTTCAAAAACGGGGCGTTTCTAACTGTTTCGGAAAGCCGGAATTCTGCCAGCGCGGCTGAACTCCTCGCCAGGATTGTTGGCGTAGAGGAGTTATATTTTGGCGGCTCGTCAAACAAGCCGCTAGGGACGGCAGAATTCCGGGCTTCCGAAGCAGTAAGAAACAGCCTCCGTTTTTTCGGATGGCTCAACAAATCCCCCACAACTCCTCCGCCTCCGTGACAAAAGCCGGAAGCTCCGGTGCTGACACGGTTCAGGAGGGTAGGCTGTGGAGAATTAAAATGGTCTGTGAGAGTTGGCGGGGAGGGCGTAGAGGGGATGTGGGAGGGAAAATTGTATTGTAAAAGGAGGAGAATGGGGGTTGATTTATGTATCTGTAATTGGTATAATTACAGATATAAACTGTTAATTAATATGTTACAGATAAAAATTATCAATATGGGAAAAGAATATGGATTTTTTGTGTGATAGTGAAGGAAGTGGCTGGTTGGGGGAATACTTTTGTTGGAGAGTTTGACAGGGAGAGTTATGACGGGGTTTTAGTGGAAAAGATAAGAGAATGCTTTTACATAATATTTTAGGAGGTTTAGTGGAATGAAGGGGTATATCGGGACTTATGAGGGTATGGGGAGTATTGGGATTTATGGGTTTGAGATGGATGTCAGGTCGGGGGAGATGTCTGGCGGGGAGTTGGTGTGCGAGGCACCGGATGCAAAGTTCCTGGCGTTGGAGGATGGAGTGCTGGCGGCTCCGGTGAAGAGGGGGGAACAGGCGGGAATTTTGCTGGCGGATGTGAGGGGAAGGAGTGGAAGCGGAAGCCCGGAAGGGGAGAAGGAGGAGGTTTTGACGGAGAGGGTTGCTTCCTGTTATGTGGGAATGGATGGGGGGCGGCTGTTTTCGGCGAATTTTCATGAGGGGACGGTGTCTGTTTACAGGATTGAGGGATTGAAGGCAGTCCTGGAAAAAAGGATTTTAATCGGGGAAGGAGCCGGATGTCATCAGGTTTTGTTTTCAGGGCGGAGGATGCTGGTTCCGTGTATGGAATTGGATGAGATTCGGGTGTTTGAGCGGGATGGGGCTTTTGCGGAAGCGGGCAGGATTCGGCTTCCGGAAGGGTGCGGGCCGCGGCATGGTGTGTGTGACAGGGAAGGAAAACGGCTTTTTATTGTGGGGCAGAAGAATAACAGGCTTTATTGTTTTCATATGATGGAGGATGGGAAATTCAGGGAAGCGTGGAATCTGGGGCTTCTTGACGGAACGGAGGAAAGCGGGAATGAGGCGGCGGCCATACGGCTGTCGGCGGATGAAAGGTTCCTTTATGTAAGTGTCAGGGGAGCGGATATTGTTGTGGTAGTTTCTCTTGAGGAAGGGACTGGGAAGGTGGTACAGAGGAAGGAGTGCGGAGGCAGGCATCCAAGGGATTTGGTGCTGGCGGCGGACGGCAGGTTTCTGATTACGGCAAACAGGGATTCAAGGGATTTGAGTAAGCTTTCCTGTGGATCAGGGAGCGGACGGATCGGAGAGGAGTGCGGACGGGTACGGACGGGAAGAGCTGTTTGTATTGCGTTGGAGGAATAGGCTGGCAGAGTACCGAAATGGCTGTACCGGAAAAAGGGCAGTAATGATTTGCGGAGTATGGATTTTTTAATAGTTTGTAAATTCATATTGCTGTGGACTTAAATATAGAAAAAATAGTATGCACATAAAAAGAAAGGAAAGAAGAGATGGGAACATTTGATATTGGTATGATAGGACTTGCAGTAATGGGAAGGAGCCTGGCGCTTAATATGGCGGATAAGGGGTTCCGGGTAGCCGGCTATAACAGGAGCCGGGAGGTGACGGAAGCGATGGTGAAGGAATATCCTCATGATAATTTTACGCCTTTTTATGATTTGAGGGAGTTTGTGGAGGCGCTGGCGCGGCCGAGAAAGGTGATGCTGATGATCAAGGCCGGAGGGGCCGTGGATGCGGTAATCAGCCAGCTGACGGAGCTTCTGGAGGAAGGGGATATTATCCTGGACGGGGGAAATTCCTTTTTTGAGGATACCAGAAGGCGTTATGAGGCGCTGAAGGAAAAGGGAATCCGTTATTTCGGCGTGGGGATTTCCGGTGGTGAGGAAGGGGCCAGGCGCGGTCCGTCCATTATGCCCGGCGGTGAGAAGGAAGCGTATGAACAGATCCGGCCTGTGCTGGAAAAAATAGCGGCTTATGCCGAGGGCGAGCCGTGCTGTACCTATATCGGACCGGACGGCGCAGGGCATTATGTAAAAATGGTACACAATGGAATTGAGTATGCGGATATGCAGCTGATTGCTGAGGCATATATTCTCCTGAAGTCGGTGGCTGGCTATACTAATGCTGAACTGGGCGATATTTTTGAGGAATGGAACCAGGGAGAGCTGAAGAGCTACCTGATTGGGATTACGGCTGATATTTTCAGGGAAAAGGATGATTTTGAAGCGGGAGAGCTGCTGGATTACATTGTGGACAGTGCGGCCCAAAAGGGTACGGGACGCTGGGCGAGCATAGAATCCATGAAGCAGGGCGTGGATATTTCCATGATTACGGCCGCCTGCAACGCCAGGATCCTGTCCAATCATACAGAGCTGAGAAAAAAAGCGGCGGGTCTGCTTTCCGGGCCGGAGCCTGTGAAGGCGGAGAACAGGGAGCTTTTCAAAAATCAGGTAAGGGATGCGCTGTATGCGGCCAAAATCGCGGCTTATGCCCAGGGCTTTGATCTGATGCGAGATGCTTCGAAGAAATATGGCTGGAACCTTGATTTAGGGAAAATCGCATCCATTTTCAGGGCGGGATGTATTATCCAGGCTGTGTTTTTAAATGATATAACTGAGGCTTACCGGAAAAATCCGGAGCTGGATAATCTGATGCTGGATGAATTTTTCAGGAGCCGTCTGGAGGAGTGCCAGGGCGGGCTTCGTCATGCGGCAGCGGAGGGCATCCGCAGCGGTCTGCCGCTTCCGGCAATGACTGAAGCGCTCTCTTATTTCGATGCCTTCAGAGGCGGATATACCGGAGCCAACCTGATTCAGGCGCAGAGGGACTGCTTTGGGGCCCATACGTTTGAACGTACGGACCGGGAAGGCACGTTTCATCATGATTGGGGGAAAAGAAATTGAAAAAAACAATTACTATTTTCGGCGGGACCGGGGATCTCACCTTCAGAAAGCTGCTTCCGGCCATGTATAATATGCATGTGACAGGGGGCGAGGGAGCTGGGTATGATATAGTAATCATCGGCAGGAGAAACTATACCTCCGGGGAATACCGGCAGATCGCAAGGGATTGGGTGAAGCAGTTTTCCAGGCTGCCCTTTACGGAAGAGAAATATAAAGATTTTTCAGAGAAAATAGAGTATTACCGGATGGATTTTTCAGATCCGGCAGCCTATGAGGGTTTGGAGAATTATTATAAGGAAAGGGGGCTGAGTGAGCATATTTTTTACTTTGCGGTGGCGCCGCGGTTTTTCAGTACGATTGCGGAAGGGCTGGACGGGATCCATGAGGCCGGAAAGGGCAAGGTGATTCTGGAAAAACCTTTCGGGGAAGATCTTGAGTCGGCAAAGGAGCTGAGCAGGCGGCTGGAGGAGATTTTTGCGCCGGATCGGATTTACCGTATCGACCATTATCTGGGAAAAGAAATGGTCCGCAACATGCAGATCATCCGCTTCACCAATCCGGTTTTTGCAAACAACTGGAACAGGGACGCGGTCAGCTGCATCCAGATTTCGGCCATGGAGGATGTGGGCGTGGAAAACAGGGCCGGTTATTATGATACCAGCGGCGCGATGAAGGATAGCAGTGCAGACCATCTGCTGCAGATACTTTCCATCGTGGCTATGGAACGTCCGGCTTCTTTTAAGGGAGAGGATCTGCATGAGGAACAGCTGAAGGTGCTGAAGGCGCTTCGGCCGGCATCCGGGGAAACTATACGGGATATGCTCGTACTGGGGCAGTATGAAGGCTATCGGGAGGAAAAGGGGGTAAAGCCCGACTCCGCCACGGAGACCTATGCTGCACTGCGGCTGTTCGTTGACAATGAACGCTGGCAGGACGTCCCCTTTTATATCCGCACAGGGAAAAAGCTGGGACGCAGGGAGATGGAGGTAGCCGTGATTTTCCGGCAGACGGAAGAAAATGGCGAAAACAACGTGCTTCTCATTAAAATCCAGCCCATGGAGGGCGTTTACTTTCAGTTCAATATCAAACGCCCCGGGGAATCCGAGGAAGTCATCCAGACAAAAATGGACTTCTGCCAAAGCTGCGTCGTGGAAAACCGCATCAACACTCCCGAAGCCTATGAACGCCTTCTGGGCGCCTGTATGCGCGGCGAACGCTCCTGGTTCTCCCAGTGGGATCAAATCGAGGCAGGCTGGCGTTATGTGAGCGGAATGAAGCGGATTTACCAGGAAGAAAACCTTCCTATTGTCACATACGCACAGGGAACCTCCGGCCCGGAGGCCGCAGACCAAATGCTGAATACGATGGGGCATTCCTGGTTTGGCCAGGATGATTAACAGGAAAAACTGGATTTAATCATCGCGAAAGCAAAAGTATTCGTTAGTGAAATTCAGGTAACGGATTATAACGGTAAGGTTGCGTAGTAAAATAACCGATCAGACAATTATCTGGTCGGTTATTTTCATGTCAGTTGAATATCGTAGTCTTACGCACAGATTCAAATTCATTCTGGTAAAATACTATCTTTTCAAATTTTTATTTTCGCTCCCCAAGTTGAAAGGGCAGATATCCCTGCATTTATGACAGTATATTTCCCAATTCCTGGTATCCTCATTATCTCCGAAGGCATTATCCCAACATACCTGCTGGTTAAGTTCTGCTTTTTCAAGCGCGTTATGGGGGCAGGCTTCCACACACAGGTTACAGTCGTTACAGATTTTTTCAAGGACAGGATCCTCCGCCAGTTCCGCCTCCGTAAGAACTGCACCCAGCCAGACCATGCTTCCGAATTCAGGCGTTATAAGCAGGGAATGCCTACCTATGGTTCCCAGCCCCGCAGCCTGCGCGGCATGCTTCTGGGAAACAATGGAACGCCAACGCCCTGTTTTATCATCCCACTGGCTTTCATTCGTAGGAACAGGAACTGCTAAAAACCCCATTTTTTCCAGTTCAATACATAAATCCAGGGCAATGGCGTCCATTTTAGCGGTAATGGAGTTCCTCACCCTTGTGTAAGGGACCGCAGTCCTGCACGCCAGGGTACCCGCCGGAAACCTGCATGCAAAAGAAATCACTGAATTGCATGAAGGCAGCACATCCCGGGGATGATACCCTTCCGGCGCATCCTCAAACCTTTCCATTCCCGCGATTTTACACAAATCCGCTCCCAGGGAAATTACAATTTTTTTAATATCATCACTGCACATTTTGTCCCCTCCATAAGTGGTTCCCGTAAGCAATATTCGCTTACCCCAACTGTTACGTTTCCATATTCCCACTTTAATTTCATATGTCCGGGCTGTCAAGCCAAAGCGGAAGCAGGCCGATAAATACCGGGAAACAGGCGGGTAAACAGCTTGATTAACTAAGCGGCTTATAGACCCAAACTTTCCCCGAAAAATTCTTTTCATTTTTCCTAAAAGCTGATAGAATAAAATTATAATCAGCCGGTTTGGGCTGTATAAAACAGGAAGGGCGGACGTTTATGTTATGAAAAAATTTGATGTGACAGCACTTGGAGAGCTTTTGATTGACTTTACCGACAATGGAAAGAGCGCTCAGGGAAATACACTGTTTGAGGCGAATCCGGGCGGGGCACCCTGCAACGTACTGGCGATGCTGAATAAATGCGGACACCCCACCGCTTTTGTAGGAAAAGTGGGAAAAGATATATTTGGCCTGAAGCTGAAGGCAACGCTGGAGGAAGTGGGAATCAATACTTCAAACCTGATTGTGGACGAGAATGCACGGACAACCCTGGCTTTCGTACAGACCTTTGAGGATGGGGACAGGGATTTTTCCTTTTTCCGCAATCCCGGTGCAGATATGATGCTTACGGCGGATGAGGTAAATGAGGAGCTTATCAGGGAATCCCGTATTTTCCATTTTGGAACGCTTTCCATGACTCACGACGGTGTGAGGGAGGCGACCAAAAGAGCCATTGCGGTGGCAAAGGAAAGCGGAGCCGTGATTTCCTTTGATCCGAATTTAAGACCTCCTCTGTGGAAGTCTCTGGAGGATGCCAGAGTTCAGGTGGCGTATGGGCTGGGACAGTGTGACGTGCTGAAGATTTCCGATAATGAAATCCAGTGGTTTACCGGAGAAGAGGATTTCGATGCGGGAATTGCCAGGCTCCGTGAGCAGTACCAGATTCCGTTGATTCTTCTTTCCATGGGAAGGGACGGCAGCAGGGCTTATTATAAGGATTTGAAGGTAGATGCGGCGCCGTTCCTGCAGGAAAGCACGATTGAAACAACGGGAGCAGGGGATACCTTCGGCGGAAGCTGTCTTCACTACATACTGAAATACGGCCTTGATAAGCTGGATGAAGAAAAGCTGAAGGAAATGCTTACCTTCGCCAACGCGGCGGCGTCCATTGTTACCACCAGGAAGGGTGCGCTTCGCGTAATGCCTGAAGTGGAGGAAGTGGAAAGCTTTATCCAGTCCAGAAAGTAGCAGATACATTTTTTATGAAAGCAGCGCAGGTGTTGGATTGCCGTTTAAGGCACGCCGGGAAAACACCTGCGAACTTTCTGTGCCCGCAGGGCGGTACGGCCGGACAGGGGGAGAAGGAACTTCTGGACGGTGGTTTGATTACCCGAAGATACGATGAGGAGGATATCATGGAAGCTTATAGTGTGTTTAAGGATTTGGCGATTATCATAGTAGCGGCAAAGGTTTTTGCGATCCTGGCAAGAAAATGCAAGGCGCCCCAGGTAGTGGGTGAAATTGTGGCAGGACTTCTTTTGGGGCCAAGTCTCCTTGGACTGGTGCAGCAGTCGGAATTTATTCTGCAGATGGCAGAAATCGGCGTTATACTCCTCATGTTTTCAGCAGGACTTGGCACCAACCTGCGTGAGCTGATGAAAACAGGACCGATAGCGCTGTTGATAGCCACCTGCGGCGTAGGCATTCCATTGATCGGCGGCGCGCTGCTGTATATGTGCTTTTACGGATTTATGCCCTGGGGATCGGAGGACTTTTATAAAGCGGTGTTCATGGGCGTAATTCTCACTGCAACTTCGGTCAGCATTACCGTGGAATCGCTGAAGGAAATGGGCAAGCTGAAGGGGAAGGTGGGAACCACAATCCTGAGCGCGGCGATAATCGACGATGTTATCGGCATCATTGTCCTGACCTTTGTTATCGGTTTTAAAAATCCCGAATCCAATCCCGGAACGGTAGTCATGGACACGGTTCTGTTTTTCCTGTTTGCCATTGGTGTTGGCTTCGTATGCTATATTGTATTTAAATGGATGGATAAAAGATATCCCCATACGAGAAGAATTCCCATCATGGGCCTGGCTCTCTGCTTTGCCATGGCATATATTGCGGAAAAATATTTTGGGATTGCGGACATCACAGGGGCCTATGTGGCAGGACTAATCCTCTGCTCCATTCAGGATTCCGACTATATTGCCCGTAAGATGGATATCAATTCCTATATGATATTCGGGCCTATTTTCTTCGTCAGCATCGGTTTGAAAACAGATATCGGCGACATGAATATGTCCATTCTTCTTTTTGCCGTATGTTTTGTTCTGGTGGGGCTGCTTACCAAGATCGTGGGCTGCGGCCTGATGGCAAAGGCCTGCCGTTTCAATGCGGCGGATTCCCTGAAAATCGGCGTGGGTATGATGACCAGAGGAGAGGTTGCCCTGATTGTTGCGCAGAAGGGGTTGAACGTGGGGCTGCTTAATCCCGTATACTTTACGGCGGTCATCCTTTTGATTGTATTTTCCTCTATCCTTACGCCTATTATCCTGAAGGTTCTTTACTCAAAGGATAAAATGCCCCAGGATCCGGAATCAGCACTGGTTTCTTAGGAGGACTGAATGCTTTTTAACTCATACGTTTTTATTTTTCTGTTTCTGCCTCTCGCACTGGCGGGCTGGTTGGTTCTTAACAAATGCAGACAATATAAGCTGGCACAGGGATATCTGATTGGGATGTCCCTGTGGTTTTATCTTATTTTAACGTCAGCTTCCTGTGGGTGATAGCCGGAAGCTGTCTCTTTAATTATGGGCTCAGCCTGATACTTACAAAAAGACACAAAATGGGAAAACGTTGATGCTCCTTGGCTGCCTCGGCAATCTGGGGCGCTGGGATATTTTAAATTTGCAATTTTTCCTGGAAAATATCAATGCGTTGTTCCGTGCCGGTTTCCAGATGAAGAACATCCTTCTTCCGCTGGGAATCAGCTTTTTACGTTCCAGCAGCTTTCCTTCCTCATTGACAGGTGCCGGAAGCGCCTCATTACAGGGCTGCTGGATTATCTGAGCTTTGTCACATTTTTCCCGTCCCTTATTTCCGGACCGATTGTGCTGCACGCGGCGACGGTTTCCCAGTTCCGTGATATTTCACGCAGGCATTTTGATGAGGAAAGCTTTGCAAAGGGCGTTATGCAGTTTACCATGGGCCTTGGGAAAAAAGTGCTTCTGGCCGACACGCTCATGCTGGCCGTGAATTACGGCTATGAAAATATCGGTTCCCTGGACACTGTTTCAGCCCTTCTGACAGCCTGCTTCTATACGCTGGAGCTTTATTTCGACTTCAGCGGCTATTCGGACATGGCCATCGGTGTGGGAAAAATGTTCCGTATTACAATCCCGGAAAATTTCAATTCTCCCTATAAGGCGGTGTCGGTCAAGGATTTCTGGAAAAGATGGCATATTACCCTCAGCTCCTTTTTACAGACCTATATCTATTTTCCTCTGGGAGGAAGCCGCAGGGGAAAGGCCAGGACTATCATAAACACCCTGATCACCTTTCTGATCAGCGGCCTGTGGCACGGTGCCAACTGGACCTTCGTGTTCTGGGGGCTGCTTCACGGGATCGGCGTTGCCTTTAACAGCCTGAAGCTCTTTTCCATCAAAAAGAAATGGCTCTGCCGCCTTTTTACTTTTTCCTACGTGTGCATGGCCTTTGTATTTTTCCGGGCGGACAGCCTGGCGGACGGCTTTCACCTGCTGGGCCGTATCCTGTCCTTCCAGTACAACGGAAGCCTGGTGAACCTGGCCGCCGCCATGGAGCCGTCGGAAATCTATATCGTTACCAAAGCGCTTTCCATGATGGCCCCCGGCCTGATAAGCCTGGTCCAGATCGGTATGATGCTGCTTATCACTATAATATCCGCAGTGGTCCTCACCCGCAGCACGGCGCAGCAGATTACGGAACAGAAAAAAATAACCGGCAGGTTTACGGTTGCCCTGGCATTTTTATTTGCCTGGTCGGTTATTTCCTTATCCGGGGTAAGCTCCTTTGTTTATTTCAATTTTTAAACCCGCCGCTGTTGCGGCAGGCCTGAAAGGCACGGAGAAAATATGTATCGGAAGTTTTTGAAAAATTTTACAATTACAGCAGCCATACTTTTCATTGCGGCAGCAGCCCTGGTGCTCTTTTTTGATCCTTTTTTCCACTACCACGGGCCGGCCGCCCCGCTGAAAGCCGTCCTTACCAAAAAGGAATACCAGGGCATCGGAACCATCCGCAATTTCAATTACGACAGCCTGCTTGTGGGTTCCTCCACCGCGGAGAACTTCAATAACAAATGGTTTGACGAAGCCTTTGACGCCACTACCATCAAGGCTATCAAAAGCTCCGGCATCACCGCCCAGCTGGATTACTACCTGACCCAGGCGTTTGAAGAGCGTGAAATCAAAAATATTTTCTACAGCCTCGATCTGTTTGCCCTGGGAGGCGACCCCGAGGCCGAATTCCCGGATGATTCCATGCCTCTTTACCTCTACGACAAAAATCCCTTCAACGACATAAATTACCTTCTTAACAAAGACGTAATTTTTGAAGACATCCCATACATGCTGGCGGAAACCTTCCTGGATGACTACGACGAAGGAGCCTCCTATAACTGGGCACAATACAAAACCTTCGGAACGCAGGAGGCTCTGTCCCACTACGACCGCCCGGCCGAAATCATCCCTATGAAAACGGAGGATCAGTACAAGGCTGTCATAGATGCCAATGTGGATCTGCTGATAAAGCAGGTAAATGCCCATCCGGAGACCACCTTCTATTTCTTTTATCCGCCCTATTCCCTTTTGTGGTGGGACAATATGACCCGGAGCGGGGAGCTGAATCAGGTTCTCTATGCTGCCCAGGCTTCCGCCCAGGCACTGCTTTCCTGCGACAATGTTAAGCTGTATTACTTCCAGAATGATCCGGATATTATTTATAACCTGGATCTCTATATGGATCCTATCCATTTTACGGCCGATATCAACCACTACATGGTAACCCAGATGCAGCAGGATAATTACCGCCTTACCCCGCAAAATTATCTCTCAGAACTTCAGAAAATGAGGGAGTTGGTTCAGGAGATGGAGGAGAGTGAGATTGGGAAGTATTATTAGAGGGGGGGAGTGGAATTCTGAGATGAGTGGTCATGCTTTCCGGTCCGGGGGGCTGTCTTACCCGGCCATAGTCTGCCGGCTGTTCCGAGCCGGGGGGCCGGGCTTTCTTCTTTGGGGATGCTGTGGGGTATTTTCTGTTCCAGTATCAAAAACGGGGTATTTCTAACTGTCCCGGAAGGTCAGAATTCCGCCAACGCGGCTGAACTCCTCGCAAAGCGACGGCGGGGGCTGGATTGTCTTTTGTGTGTTAAGTCGCATTTGCTCGTCAGACAAGCCGCTAAGGGCGGCGGAGTTCTGACCTTCCGGGGCAGTAAGAAATATCACCGTTTTTTCCAATGGAACAGAAATACCCAACATCTAAGCCCGCCCCCGCAGGATAACAGCCGGCAGATATAACCAGGTAAAGCCTAACCGGAAACTTTATGACCCCTCATCTCAAGAATTCAACCTCATAATGTTCCTTAATCCCTTCAAAATCTATTTCCTGAATGTGATGAAGGAATAGTTGGCTGATTGGGAATTTTATCCGGGGCGTGGGGAGGCGAATGGGGCAGATAGATTTTGGGTGTGGCGTGGCGGGTATTTTTTGATTTGTCCGAAAAAAATGGGGAGATTTTTTGCGTTAAAAACAGCCCTTCTATAACCATCTTTCAACTGCTTTGTCAGCAACTTTTGTCGCTTGTGAACAATGCGAGGTGTTCAGGCAGTTGAGGTTATGGAAGGGCTGTTTGTAGTGTTAGGACTATCCCATCTCAGACTTTCCGGAAATCATCTACCGGCATGATGAAGATGGTGGCTCCTCCTACCTCTACATTTACGGGTACGGAGGATACGGCATTGGGGTATACATTACAGTTTGACGGTGCCGGCGGAGTGTACATGATCTGCTGGCGTTTGCCGGAATGCTGTTTGATAATATCGCATACCTCATCCACCTTTTCGTCCTCAATACCAAGGAGCAGGGTGGTGTTTCCTTTTTTCAGGAATCCGCCGGTGGTGGCAAGCTTGGTTACGAAATACTTTTTTTCATTCAGTTCATTAATGAGTAAGGGTGCATCTTCATTATGCACGATAGCTAAGAGCATTTTCATAGGCTACTCCTTCCGCCGCACATCTGCGGCACAAGTTCTCTTTTTCTTAGTATAAATATTTTCCGGGGAAATAGCAATTTATTTTACGCATTTTTAACAAAAATTGTGCAAATTATATAATAATGAGGTATGATTAGATTTATAAAAAGGCTGTATGGGACGGATTTGTGTCTGCAGGGATGTAGGGGGCAGTTGGTTGTGGTATAATACAGGCGCTGCGGGATGCAATACGGCGGCGGAAAGGAAAGAGATTAGCCGTGACCGATAAGGAACGTTTTGAGTGGGCCAGGGATAAGATTGTAGGGACAGAGAGAGAAAAGCAGGGAATCGGTACGCTTTCGGAAAAGACGGTTCATGCGGTGCTGAAGAATTTTTACGCGCCGGATGAGGACATGCATGAAATTCCCATAGAGGGCTGTGTGGCGGATATTTATACCGGAACGGAAATCGTGGAGATACAGACGAGGAATTTTGACCGGATGAGGGATAAGCTAGGGAAATTTCTGCCGCTTTACCCGGTGACGATCGTATACCCGATTCCCTATGAAAAGTGGCTGATTTGGATCGATGAAGAAACAGGGGAATTCAGCAGCCGGAGAAAATCACCGGTGAAGGGGAATCCGTATGTGGCCTTCAAGGAGCTGTACCGGATAAAAAATTTTCTTCTGGATGAGAATCTGCATTTAAAGTTTGTGTTTATAAATATGGAGGAATACCGGCTTCTGAATGGATGGAGCCGGGACAGGAAAAAGGGCTCCTCTCGTTTTGACAGGATTCCGCTGGAGCTGGTGGAGATAATGGATATTGACTGTCCCAGGGATTATCTGCAGCTGGTTCCCTGGATACGGAGCCTTACGGTAAAGGAGTTTGCGAAGGAAGTACATATCCGGGCGAGCCTGGCGCAGGTGGTTTTGCAGATCCTGGCTTACGCCGGGGTGGTGGAACGGGTTGGGAAAAAAGGAAATGCCTATCTTTATAAAGTATTGGAAGGAGACGAGTGAAATGTATCCACAGGAGAATGGAAAAAAAGTAAAGTTATACACAGGCAGTTATAACGCGCCTGTTATGACAGGGGACGGCAGCGTCTATCTGGGAAACGGACAGGGGATCTGTCTCTGGGAGTTTGACGAGAGTACGGGAGAAGTAAGGCTTGAGGAGAGCTGGCCTGAGGCTTTAAATGCTTCCTGGCTTACCATATCGCCGGATGGGAAAATGCTTTATGCGGTAAATGAGCTGGATGACTATGAGGGAACCATGGGAGGCGCGCTCAGCGCTTACCGCATTGACATGCAGGGGTATCTTGCGGCGGACAGCATTCTTCCCGTAATGGGTGCGGCTCCCTGCCATGTGAGCTGTGACGGTTCCGGCAGACATGTGTTTACCGCCAATTATAATGGAGGAAGCATGAGCTGTTTTCGGCTGTCGCCAGGCGGCGGACTGGCAGAGATGGACGGACAGCTGGTACATAGCTTTGGGGAAAAGGAAAATGCGGACGGCAGGGAGAGGCTGCGCCATCCGGTAAGGCAGGAGAAGCCGCATGTACACAGCGCCGCCGTAAAGGACGGGTTTGTTTGGGTTGCAGATTTGGGAACGGATGAAATTTCCTGTTATGAGCTTGATGAGGAAGGAAAGCCGGGTGAATGTGCGGCTTCTGTTTTCCTGGAGGCGGGAAGCGGACCGAGGAGCTTTGCTTTTTCACAGGCGGGGAATATGGTGTATGTGACCTGCGAGCTGAAAAACAGGATAGCAGTGTACCGATGGGAGAAAGAGGAGCGGCGCCTTTCATTCGTACAGATGGTTTCCAGCCTGCCGGAAGAGGATGCAGGGGTGGAAAGCTCTATCGGCGGAATTGTGATTTCCGATGACGGAAGGTATATTTATGTGGGAAACAGAGGGGCGGATACGATAGGTGTTTTCGCTGTGGATAACGATGGGCTTTTAAATCCGGTGCAGTGGATATCTTCAGAAGGAAAAAATCCCAGGGGCTTTACCTTGGCTCCATCCGGCGGATGGCTGCTTGCAGCAAACCAGGACAGTGATAATCTGGTGGTGTTTGAAAGGGAACCGGATACCGGGCTTCTCAGGAAAAAGAAGGTGTATGGTAGGCGGGAGGTCCGTGGCTGTTGCTGTTTGCGGAATAAGGCGTCAGGCTCTCAAAAAACATGTTTTGCAAAATTGCTCTGCAAAATCACCCCCTTGCAAGCAAAAATAAAAAATGTTACTATAATAAAAACGATTTTATCTTCGTGTAAAAAGAAGGGGTATCCGGCATGAAGAAGGCAACGATTAAAGATGTGGCCAGAGAAGCAGGAGTCGCACTGTCCACGGTATCCAATGCCATGAATGGTTCCAGCCTGGTAACGGAAGAAACCAGGGAAAAGGTAATGGAGGCCGCAAAAAAATTGAATTATGTGCCCAATATGAACGGCCGTTTTCTCAAGTCAGGGCGCAGCAGGCAGCTGTGTTTTATAACCTCCAGTATCAGCGGGGAGTATTTTTATCGTCTTACGGATTCCATGAATGCGGAATGTGAAAAAAATGGGTACTGCCTGAACATTGTAGTAACCAGGGATAAGAATACGATGATGAATAATGTTCTGGGAGGGAGGTTTGACGGCTTTTTTCTGTTTGAAGGAGAGCGAATTGCGGCAGAAGAGCTGGAGCGTCTGGAAAAAGAACATATCGTTGCGATTATGCTGGACAGAAAATATGTAAAGAAAACAATTGGAAGCGTGGTATTTGACTCTTATCAGGCCGGCTATGAAATAACCAAGCATCTTATAAACCTGGGGCATAAAAGGATCGGCTTTCTGGACTCGGCATCAGATATTTATGATTGCTCAGAAAGAAAAAGGGGATATCAGAAAGCCCTGGAGGAGCATGGAATCGCTTTATTGGAGAAGGATATTCTTCAGGGTTTTTTTGATGAAAATATTTCTTATTCCGCGGTTATTGCCCAGGCGCATCTGTATCATCGGGATTTGCCGACCGCATATGTGGCCGGCAATGATAAGAGCGCGATTGGATGTGTAAAGGCTCTGCAGTTTCTGGGCTTCCGTGTACCGGAAGATATCAGCGTGGCCGGATTTGATGATATTGAATTGTCGCGGTATTTTACGCCATCCCTTACAACGGTCAGGAATCCCATTGAAGAGCAGGGGCGTGCAGCTGTGGATCTGATGGTGGAAATATTGGATAAAAAGGCGGAGGGGCGCAGCCGTGAACTAAAAGGGATCCTTGTTCCAAGGAATTCTACAGGCATTTGTATGGGGAGCGGCAGCGCCGTTTATCATTATGTATGAGTACATATTATTATAGTGGCCGATCTGTTGGCTTATATTCTGATGTTTATTTTTAACAAAAATTAAAAACGTTTTTTGTTACATACTACAAAATTGATTAAAAATAACAGTTATAATATATAAAATACTTGTATTTGTGCCTTTATAATGCTAGTATTAAATAAATTAATAAAAACGTTTTTATTATTTGGGAGGATATCCAGTGAAAAAGGAAAAATCTTTGCAAAAAAGAATCAGGCAATGGATAAAAGAGTACATAAAGCAGTTCCCATTACAGCTTATGGTTTTGCCGGGCATTCTTTTCATGATTATTTTCAGCTACATACCGATATATGGTCTGAGTATTGCCTTTAAAAATTATACGGTTGTGAGTACGATGCGTTCGGCGGCCTGGGTTGGCTTTGAAAATTTCGAGATTATATTGAAGGATCGTTATTTCTGGGATTCCGTAACCAATACGCTGGCGATCAGTTTCCTGAAGCTGCTGTTTGGTTTCGTTACGCCAATCCTGCTGGCGGTTTATGATATCACAGAAGTGGGACGGGCCGTTCAAAGAATTGTGCAGACCAACCTATCACTTGCATTTTTATCATGGATTGTACTTGGGGGCATGCTGATCAGCTGGATGTCCACCAATGGGATGTTCAACCAGATTCTGATGGGGCTGGGAATTATTAAAGAGGGAAAGAACATACTTCTGGATGCGGACAAGTATTGGTGGATAGCCTCTCTTTCCGATGTGTGGAAGGAAGCGGGATGGGGAACGATTCTGTATCTGGCCACTATGGCAGGCATTGATCCGACCTATTATGAGGCCGCGAGAATTGACGGGGCAAGCAGGTTCAGACAGATTATCAGTATTACAATTCCCTTGATAAAAACAATTATCTGCCTGAATTTTATACTTACAATCAGCGGGCTGCTGAATTCCAATCTGGATCAGACGCTGGTTCTGATGAATACACAGAATCAGGAGACCGCGGAGGTCATCAATTCCTATGTTTACCGTATGGGACTGGCACAGGGAGATTTCTCCTACGCGACAGCGGCAGGACTGGGAGTGTCCATCGTTTCAGTGGTTCTTCTTGTGCTTGCAAACCTGCTTACTAAGAAACTGAATGACCGGTCGGTATTATAGAAGGGAGAAAACAGGGATGCGGATGAATAAAGCAGGAGCGGGGAGCAGAATCAGCGGGGATAGAATTTTTAACGGATTTAATATGGTGTTTTTAACGATTCTGACCATAATTATTGTTTTTCCTATTTGGAATGTTATTGTAAATTCCTTCAGTTCGGCCCAGGCTGTTGCAGGAGGAAAAAGTATTTTCTGGCCGGCGGAATTTTCACTGGAAAATTACAAGGCGGTGTTCCGGGATACTTCCATCTGGATGGCATTTCTGGTTTCGGTGGCCAAAACCGTATTGGGTGTTATCTGCCACGTGCTTTTCTGCGCCATGGTTGCCTATGGCATGAGCAAGGAATATCTGAAGGGAAGAAAGCTGTATACGGTAATGGGCGTCATAACCATGTTTTTTTCAGGGGGTATTATTCCCACCTACCTACTGATTAAATCGCTGGGGATGCTCAATTCCTTTTGGGTGTACATAATTCCGGCGCTGTTCTCCTATTATGACATGATCATACTGATGAACTTTTTCCGGCAGGTGCCGGAATCCCTGGAGGAAGCGGCGAGAATTGACGGCGCCGGCGTATGGAGGATATTTATCTACGTCATACTGCCCACATCAAAGCCCGCGCTGGCCACAATTGCCCTGTTCCATGGGGTATCCCAATGGAATGATTTCATGACTGCAAAGCTGTACATCACGGAAAAGGCGCTTTATCCGCTGCAGATGAAGCTTTATGAGATTATTGTCCAGCAGCAGATGGCTACAATGACAAACCCCACCAGTGTGACGGTGACAACAACGGCAAAAGGGATACAGCTTGCAACAATTATTGTGACGACCCTGCCGATTATAATCATATACCCGTTGCTTCAAAAGCATTTTGTAACCGGCATGATGCTGGGAGCGGTTAAAGAATAAGTAACTGTAAAGGGTACTGAACAGTTCCAATAAAAGGATAAAAGGAGAGGAAAAGAAATGAGAAGTAAGAAACTGGCAGCTTTAACATTAACATTTGCCATGGTCCTGACGACCCTGGCCGGATGTTCACAAAAGAAGGCGCAGAGCGGCGTGTTGCCGGAGCTGGACGGCAGATATGAGGTAAATGCAGAAGTGCCTGCTTATCAGCTGGATAAGACGGAGGATAATAAGCTTACCTGGTATGTGAACGCAGACTGGTGGAACACGGACTGGGGAAATGATACCGTAACAAAGAAGGTCAAAGAGGACTTGAACCTTGATATTGAATTTCTTACAGGGGACGACACGAAACTGAACACTTATTTTGCGGGTGAGGAGCTGCCGGACATCATTACCATATTCAGTTCTTCTTCCAGCATAGCAACAAGCGCAAACCAGTGGGCTTATTCACTTAATGAACTGGCTGACAAATATGATCCTTATTTTTATAAGGTGGCAAAAGAAGATACCCTGAACTGGTTTAAGCTTTCAGATGGAAAAACCTACGGCTATCCGGGCTATTCAAACAGTCAGGAGGACTATGACGACGGCAGCCTGAACGCTTCCACGGCTTTTGTTATCCGTAAGGATATTTATGAGGCGTTGGGAAAGCCCTCCATGGGTACGCCGGAAGAATTCCTTGACGTTCTTTCCCGGATTAAGGAGCAGTTCCCGGACGTTATTCCGTTTGGTTCCAATGCCATGACTACGGATGAAGGTTCCCTGGGCAGAGATCTGCAGAACTTCCTTGGTGTGCCGATTGAAAATGAGGACGGCAGTTTCTATGACAGACAGATGGATGATGATTATCTCACCTGGATTAAAACGCTGAATCAGGCCTATAGAAACGGCTGTATCAGTGATGATAATTTTTCGGATGATGGAACAGCGCATGAGGAAAAAGTTAAAATAGGAAAGTACGGCTGTATCTTCATCGGCGGAACCCCTCAGAGAAGCGGACCTTTACAGACCTGGTACGGAACAAATCCGGAAGCTGCATATATTGCGATTGACGGCCCCAGGAGCATCAAGGGAAACGCCCCTACACTGGCTCAGGCAGGTCTTTCAGGATGGCCGGTTACCTATATCAGCAAAAACTGTTCCGATCCCATTAAGGCAATTGAACTTTTCACATATCTGCTGACAGATGAAGCGGGCATTCTGACCACCTATGGCGTTGAAGGGGAAACCTACGAATTTAACAGCGATGGAAAAATTGTGCTTCTTCCCGAGGTTGAAGAAATGCGCAACACGGAAAATGATAAATTTAAAAAGGTATATCGTCTCGGTGAATTCTGCCTGTTTGGCCATGACAGATATAAGGCATATGGAGCTGATGTTACGCCTGCCATGGAACAGCTTAACGAGTGGGGCGAAGGAAAACTGAAAACGCAGTTTGTTATAGAAAACATTAATCCTGAGGAAGGGACTGCGGAGGCAAGAAGCTTAAGCGCGATTAATACAAAATGGGCCACGACGCTTGTCAGCCTGATCCGTTCCCAGGATGATGCACAGTTTGATGCTGTACTGGAGGAATACAAAGCGTTCAGGGAGCAGAACAACTGGAATGAAATCGTTAAAATTTACAATGAAAAAATGGATATTAACAGAGAAAAGCTGGGATATAAGTAAAAATCCCTTTACTGTTAAAAGAATTTAAATCAGCTAAAAAGAATAACTACAGGTAAAGGAACTGGAATTTATGAAATATTATGTAACAAACGAAAAGGTTCGCTTTGAAGAACGGGAGACGTCGCTGGGGCATCATCCGAAGGCGGAAATGAATCTTGTCAAGGTATATACGGATATTGAGGAACAGGAAATCAAAGGCTTCGGAGGCGCTCTCACAGAAGCCTCCGCATGGGTATACGCACAGATGAGCCCGCAGAAGCAGGAGGAGCTTTTGGATCTGTATTTCGGGGAGAAGGGAAACCGGTATACAATGGGGCGCCTGCATATTCAAAGCTGTGATTTTTCGCTGGGAAACCGTGCATATGTCCAGGAAGGGGATGGGGAACTGAAAACCTTCTCCATTGAAGAAGATTTTCAATACCAGATTCCCTTTATCAAAGCTGCACTAAGCAGGCAGGCGGATATCCAATTCCTTGCTTCTCCCTGGAGTCCCCCGGCTTTTATGAAAACCAACGGGGAAATGAATCATGGAGGCCTCCTTCAGGAGGAATACTATGATGCATGGGCAAAGCTTATCGTACGCTATCTTCTGGCATACCGTGAAGAAGGGATTGAGATCGGACGTGTCACTGTACAGAATGAACCGGCAGCGGTACAGACATGGGATTCCTGCATTTTTTCAGGAACACAGGAGGCAGTTTTTGCAGTCAGAAATCTGCGCCGGGAGTTGGACAGCGCCGGACTGGCTGATGTAAAAATTTTTATCTGGGATCATAACAAGGATTTGATTATAGAACGGGTAAAAGAAACCTTTGCTGTGGAAGGTGCAACAGAAGCCATAGACGGCATTGCATTCCATTGGTATTCCGGGGATCATTTTGAAGCGCTGGCTCATGTACGTAAGCTTTATCCGGATAAGGAAATCATTTTTACGGAAGGCTGCGTGGAATATTCCAGGTTCTCCACGGTTAATCAGGTGGCGCATGCAGAAATGTACGCCCATGATATCATAGGAGATCTGAAGGCCGGGATGAATGGTTTCCTGGACTGGAATCTGATTCTGGATGAAAAAGGAGGGCCGAACCATGTACAGAATTTCTGTGATGCCCCCGTTATGTGCGACATAAGCACGGGTGAAATAGATGTGAAGCTTTCCTACTATTACATCGGACACTTCAGCCGTTTTATCAGGCCGGGTGCGAAGCGCCTGCTTGTCTCATCCTGCCATAAAGGGCTTGAGTGCACGGGCTTTGTCAATCCGGACGGAAGTAAAGGCGCCGTAATTTTAAATGCGACGGACAGTGACAGGACGTTTGAACTTTGGGCAGACGGCAAGGGCTGTAAGATTGTGCTGGAAGCACATTCTATAATGACGGCGTGTCTGTAATCAAAAATATCTTATAATAAAACGATGAGCAGGTTCAGTATAACTGCTCATCGTTTTCTCTATAAAAATTAATACATCCTATAATTGCAGGCTATACTCCTGCAGCTTCCTGGAGATGATCTTAAATGGATAATACATCAGCGCAGTCAAACCCAGGGAAAAGATCAACACGACCGCTGTATAAATGAAGTCACTCTTTATATAAAACCTATCACTCCGGAATATTTCAAGGAACAGTCCATGAATCAGATACAGCTCAAAGGAATGGGTCCCCAGAAAGCGGAGGAATACATTATTAAACCTGATTTTCAGTGTCAGCAGGAATACAAAAGCAACGAAGCTGATGACGGCCAGCGTCTGCCAGATGAAGCAGATCCAGCTTTCCAACATTTCCTTTACAAAAATATGTTCGTTCAGCAGCAGTGGTTCGATCTTATCAAGGACCCGGACGGACTTGGGGAAAAAGTAAAGGAAGGTGAGGGCCGCCGCCAGCAGCAGGGGATAATACCATTTGCGGGCGAAGGCCAGGATCTGTTTCTCAAACTGGGCCATCAGGACGCCGATAAAAAACAGGCTGCTGGAATTAAACCACCATTCGCCCTGGAACCAGTAAACGCCGGGCCCTTTCACCATGCAGTAGGTAGGGAAGGCAATCTGGAAGATCAAGCAGCAGAAAACTGACGGCGGTTTCCGGATATAGCGGAAGGTGAGAAAGAACACAAAATAAAACAGGGCGATTACGATAATATACCAGGACTGGGGGTTAATCAGCCGGATGCCGCTTAAATATTCCAGTGACAGCTTTATCCCATAACGATTTCCGGTCAGGTAGTAAACGAAGAGATATATGGCATTGCAGAGAAAAAAGGGAACAAATATCTTGATATATCTCCTGAGAAAAAAATGATGGAAATATCCATGATTGGTGAGAACGCTTTTCCTCAGTCCGTAGCCGGAATAGAAGAAAAAGGCGGCAACGCAAAGAATCCCCACTTCCTGGAATACCCGGAACGGTCCGGGGTTGTCCAGATACTGGGATAGATGGTGAAATACGATCACCAATGTGAAAAAACCGCGCAGCGGCAGTTCAAAATTTTTAGTGAAATGCTCTTCCTGGAAGTTTTCCGGCCCGGAAGAGCTTGCCTGGAACAGTAACAGGAAAAGCAGCAATAAAATATATAAATACATAAAAATCCCCTCTTGCAATTATATGCGGCGGCAGGCGCCGAAAGAACAGGTTTAAAAATTATTTTAATTATAAACGGTAAAAACTAAGCTGTCACAAAAATTTCTTTAATAATTTATTAAAAAAAGTCTTTTGTCCGGTTGATTTTTTGCGCCGACTTTGTTACACTGATACCAATTGGGAAAATAGTTCCATTATGTGAAGAGGTTGACTATGAGAAACAAAATGACCACAACTGCAGATTTCATGATGTGCACAGTCATGTCCATGAACTTCCGGTACTTGTAGCTGTTATAGCAGATGCAAGTACGCAGAGGCTTGTATCTGTGTGGTCTGAATAGATAGGATGAAACCGCATGGATTCCAGATTTGAATATTCTGATAATCCGTGCGGATTTTTTATGTCCGTGAAGAGGCCCGCAACTTTCTGCCTGCAGGCCGAAGTCAAAGAAAGAAGGTATTATGAAGATGCTTTTACTCACAAACCGTAAGGGAAAACTGATGCCGGGGAGCACCGGAACGGCCGTCATGTGCAGGCCGTTGTCCTTTTGCATTACCGGGGACGCGGCGGCAAGATAAAGAGGAGTATTTTTATAAATATCAGGTTTGACACAAAAAAAAGAAGGAAAGGTTCGTCCGGCACAGCTGCCGGGACGTACAGACAGGAGCAGAAAATGGAATTTAAACTGGAAACATGGAAAAAGAACATATACCGTCGGTTTGCAAAATACGCTGATAATGAAAAAATCGCAGGAAGGCTGAGGATTCTCCCCTACCCTTATACGGAGGACGATGCGGAATGGTTCGTTCAGGATTGCATGGAAAAGGAAGGGATTACCCAGCTTGCCAGGGCGATCATTGTAAACGGGGAAGCGGTGGGAAGCATTACCGTTATGCTTAACGACGATGTATATTGCAAGTCTGCGGAGCTGGGCTACTGGCTGGGAGAGCCCTTCTGGAGAAAAGGCATCATGACAAAGGCGGTGCAGCTGATGTGTGAAGAGGCGTTTCGCCGTTATAAGCTTGTGAGGATTTATGCGGAGCCGTTTTCCACCAATCTGGCTTCCAGGGGTGTTCTGGAAAAGGCCGGTTTTGAGCTGGAGGGCATCAAACGGAAAAGTATTTTCAAAAACGGATGTATCCAGGATTCCTATTTATACGCGGTAATCCATGTATAGATCAACGACCTTCCCGGCAATGGCGCAGGAAGTGCTAAATTAAGAAAATCTTCCTTGTTTTTTACAGGGCTGTTGTTATACTGAAAATATAATGGATAATGATAATAATGGAAAACAGGAAGAGGGAGGTTGGTCTATGGATGGGAAAAAAGAAATGGATGAACGCGGCGGGAACCGCAAAGGCGGGGCCGGTGAATGGAAATCGGTGATTATTGCACTGATTGCAGGAATTACGGCCATTGTGTGTGTGGTTATTTTTTCAGGGAGCATTGTGGACTATAAAAGACCTCCGGAGCCGGCGGGCTGACGGCTACCGGTTCGGCGAGCTTGATTTCGATCCGATCTGGTGGTCTGGAGAGGGAGCTTCTCCGCTTACGGCGCTACGCCCAAGGATGCCTACGCCATTATTAAGAAGGACGCGGAGGTAGTCAGGCAGTATCTGCTGGAAAACGGGGTCTCGGAAGAGGAGCTGGTTTTCAGTTCCGTGGATATTTCCCAGCGTTACCGTACGGAATATGACGAAAACGGGAGCTATATAAGAGATTATCCGGATGGTTATGATCTCTATCAGAGCCTGTCCGTTACTTCAGAGGATATTGATAAGGTGGAGAATATCTCCAGGGATATTACCAAGCTGATTGAATCGGGTGTGGAGTTTGTCTCCAATTCTCCGGAATATTATTGTACCAAGCTGGACGAGGTGAAGCTGGAGCTTATTGAGAAGGCAACTGATAATGCAAAGCAGAGAATCGATATCATGGCGGCAGGCACTGGCAGCAGGACGGGCGCCCTGCTCAGCGCGAACCTGGGAGTTTTCCAGATTACAGCCAAGAATTCCGGATCAGGGGAATACAGCTATGACGGAGCCTTTGATACCAGTTCCAGATATAAGAATGCCATGATTACGGTGAGGCTGAATTATGCTGCCGAATAGGGGATGAAGCATATGTTTTCACGGAAAAAGAAGTCTGCCGCAGGGTATCCTTCCTTTGACCGGATAAACCAGATCCCGGTGCTGCGGTGCAGCATCTGTACGGGAGAACGGGTTGCGTGCTTCCGGGACAGACAGACGGGGCATGTGGAGGAAGTGATGTATATCCGGGAGGACAGCGACCTCCGGGAATTCCTGGAGCATTACGGTCTGTCTGAGCAGGATTTGAAAAAAGAATGGTAGACAGAAAGCAGAGCGAAAGCGTAAAATAGGAAGGACAGAGAGTCCTTCCCCGGCCGGAGTTAGTACAGCGGGCGGCGGGTAAGATGGTTGTGGACAGGCGCCGCATCCGTCAATCCGCCGCCGCGTGTATCAGACTTTGGCTTAGAAGGCAGTCCGGCTGGAAGATGCAGCCGGGCTGCTTTTATATAGAACTTCAGGAATGGAAGAGTACCTGAAAAAAGTATTTTTGGAAAGGCGGGAAACGTTTTGAAGCTGATTTACGGAACCGGGAATCCGGGAAAGTTTTCCATGATGAAGGAAGCTTTGAAGGAATTGGATGTGGAACTGCTCAGTCTCAGGGATCTGCCGGCTGTACAGGAGGAGCCGGAGGAAACGGGCAGGACGCCGCTGGAAAATGCAAGGCAGAAGGCGGAATTTTATTACAGCATTTTTAAAATGCCTGTGTTCTCCTGTGACAGCGGCATGTATATAGAAGGCCTGCCGGAGGAGGAGCAGCCAGGGGTTCATGTGCGTAATGTGGGCGGCCGGCGTCTCAGTGATGCGGAAATGACGGCCTATTATGCGGGGATCGCCCACAGGCTGGGAGGCAGGTGTATGGCAGAATACAGAAATGCTATCTGCCTGATTCTGGATGAAAACAGGCGGTATGAGCATTACGGGCCGGATATCAGCGGAGTCAGATTTTATCTGGTGGACAAGCCGGTGCAGCAGAAGGAAGAGGGATTTCCGCTGGATCCGATTTCTGTGGATGTGGATAACGGAAAGTATTTTACACAGCTTGAGGGGCAGCAGAGTATTTTTGAGAAGAGTGAAGGGATCGTGCGGTTTTTCAGGAATGCGCTGGGAATATAGGCTGGAAACATAAAGCTGGCAAATAGGAAGCTGTTTAATATAAAGTCAACAAATAGGAAGTCAGCAAATATAAAACTGCGAATTTAAGCAATAACCAGCTGCGGGCAGAAAGGGAAGTAAGATATGTTTACCAAGAGATTATATGATGAGAATTCTTATATCAGGGAGTTTGACGCCAGGGTTTTAAGCTGTGAAGAGGGTAAGAACGGCTATGAGGTGGTTCTGGATGAATCCGCTTTTTTCCCGGAGGGCGGCGGACAGCCTGCGGATCAGGGTTTCCTGAATGATGTCCGGGTGACGGATGTGAGGGATAAGAAGGATTATGTGCTTCATATCTGCTCACAGTCCCTGGAACCAGGCAGCCTGGTTCACGGCAGGATAGACTGGGAGCGCCGCTTCCTTCACATGCAGCAGCATTCCGGGGAGCATATTTTCTCCGGGATTGTGCACAGGCTGCATGGCTATGACAATATCGGCTTTCACATGGGGAAGGATTTTGTCACTGTGGATTTCAGCGGACTGCTTACGGAGGAGGAGATTGCGGAGGCGGAGAGGCAGGCCAATACCGTGGTTCTGGCCAATGAAAGGATTCTGGCGGAATACCCCTGCGCCCGGGAACTGGAGACGCTGGAATACCGGAGTAAAAAGGAAATTGACGGGGCGGTGCGTATCGTGACGGTGCCGGGAGCGGATGTATGCGCTTGCTGCGGAACCCATGTAAAGCGGACCGGGGAAATCGGGCCGATTAAGGTTACCTCCTCGGAACATTACAAAACAGGAATCCGGCTTACGCTTGAGATCGGCTGGAGGGCGCTGGAGGATTATGAGGAAAAGCACAGAAATGTAAAAGCCATATCGGCCCTGCTTTCCGTAAAACCGGAGGAAACCGCGGCGGCGGTTCAAAAGCAGCAGGAGCTGATGCAGGAGCTGAGGCTTCAGAATAATGGGCTGAAGCAAAGGCTGTTTGAAATGATGGTAAAGGAAATACCTGAAGGCCAGGAAAAAACAGTAATTTTTGAGGACGGGCTGAATGCAGTGGAAATAAGGAAGCTCGCGGATATGCTTTCAGAACGGACGGGCCTTGCGGCTGTCTTTTCCGGCAGTGACGGGGAAGGCTATAAATATGTGGTCTGCAGCCGGCAAAAGGATGTGGCGGCATTGGGAAAAAATCTGAACCGGGAGCTGAACGGCAGGGGTGGAGGGAAGAATCCGATGATTCAGGGCTCTGTGCAGGCTGAGAAAGCGCAAATAAGGGAGTTTTTTGAAAAAGTTTATTGACATCATTTTATCAAAATGCTATGATGAATTTCACGATAAGGGAGTAGTTAGCACTGAATGGTGTAGTGAAGTCAACATACTGATAAGAAGCTTATCTGGCTTTACTTTAAATAATGAGACTTATCTGCCGGGCGGCAGATAGGTCTTTTTTTTACGTCCGGCGGACATACGGGCACAGTCCATTGGGGGCTGTCTATTTTACAGGAGGAACGACAGATGAATTTGTGGGAATTGTTTGTAATTGCGGTGGGATTGTCCATGGACGCTTTTGCAGTGTCGATCTGCAAAGGGCTTTCCATGAAAAAGATGAGCTGGAAAAACGGCATTATCGCCGGATTATATTTCGGGGGCTTTCAGGCGGGCATGCCGCTGATTGGCTATGTGCTGGGGACACAGTTCAAGGTTCTGATTACGAGCATTGATCACTGGATCGCGTTTATCCTGCTTTGTCTCATCGGGCTGAATATGGTGAAGGAAGCGGTGGATTCCTTCCGCTCCGCCGGCGGCGGCTGTGAAAAGTGCGCCCAGGAGGAGCAGAATGATTCCTTTGATGTGAAAACTATGGTTCCCCTGGCAGTTGCCACCAGCATTGATGCGCTTGCCGTAGGCGTAACCTTTGCATTTCTGAACGTGGATATCGTACCGGCGGTTTCCTTTATCGGATCCATTACCTTTTTCCTCAGTGTGCTGGGCATTAAAATAGGAAATGTATTCGGCGCGAAATTCAAGGCCAAGGCAGAGCTGGCAGGCGGAATCATATTAATTCTCATGGGAACGAAGATTCTGCTGGAGCATCTGGGTATCCTTGCCTTCTAATATTACAGGACTTTAATATCACAGGATTTTAATATTACAGGACTTTGGCATTAGGACCTTGATTATTACAGGAAGTTCATCACTACCATAACGGCTCCCAGGCCGGTCAGTACTGCGCCGGTGGCCCGGTTCAGCGTTTTGGCGGAGGCCTTGTTGGCAAACAGGGCGGCCAGGCGTGCGCCAGGAGTGTGAACAGAATACACAGAATCAGGGCAGGGATGTCGGGCATGCCGCCGATGGTAAAATGGGACAGCGCGCCGGTAAAGAGGCTGTAAAGGTCATGATAAAACGCTGGTTCCACAGCGGTTTTCAGCTCATAGCCAAGTACGCTGGTGAGGATGAGAAGCATCATCATGCCGCCGCCTGCGCCGATAAAGCCGCAGATAAAGCCGATGAGCATTCCGCAGAGGATTGACTGGATGACTTTGGTTTTCAGATCCTTGTCGGCCTGGTTTTCTTTGGTGGTCATAACGGGCTTTACCAGGAATTTAATACCAAGAAGCAGGGTCATAATGACGGAAAAGCTGCCCATGGAACGGTTGGGGACCCTGGATGCAATGAAGCTTCCCACGAGGGTGAAGACCAGTACGGATATCAGCATGATGATACCATTTTTAATATCCAGGTTTTTGTGTTTTCCATAGGTGTAGGCGGAAATTGCCGATGCTAGGACATCGGATGCCAGGGCGATGCCTACCGCTTCATAGGCGGGAAAGCCCAGGAAGGTGATGAGCATGGGGGAAATGACCGCAGCAGCGGACATGCCGGCAAATCCGGTTCCGATACCGGCTCCCAGGCCGGCGATGATACATACGATAATTTTTGCAATCATGTTATTATGTCTCCTTCAGGTTACGTGATATGACGGAAAGAACGTGGTCAACGACCTTCAGCTCCTCCGGATCGATCCCTTTGTATATAAAACGGAGGAAGTCCTCCTGGCTCTGTCTGGCCGCCTTTACAGCATCAAGAGCTGCCGGGCGGATCCGCAGATGGAAGATTCTGCGATCCTCTTTATCCATGATGCTTTCCAGATAGCCTCTGGCGCTCAGGGATTCCACAGCCTTGGATACGTTTGATTTGGGGAAGGAACGCAGCTCCACAATATCAGACGCTGTGTCGTAGCCCGGATTATTGTACAGGAAAAGAAGGACGTTGGTTTCCATCCCGCTCAGGCCGTAAATATTGCTGGTCTTGCTGAAATTTGTATGACCCTCTTCAGGCTTCTTCCGGTGAGAAGATAATCAATAATAGTATTCATATGGATTCTCTCTTTATTAATAAAAGGGAAAGCTTCCCGGTTAACGGAGTGAACGAAAGCAGTTAGTTCTTTTAGAACTAACTGCTTTATATTAGCATGATTCTGGCAAAAGTCAAGCGGTGCTTTACAAAGAACTTACAAACTCATAACCTTACTTTGCTTTTTCTTTTTTGTTGAAACAGTTATCATTGCTAGTATTGCAGACGGAGAAAGAAGATGTAAAGGAGAAAAATATTAAAAAGAAAATTACAGCAATTGCAGCGGCAGCGGTACTTGCCATGGCAGCTCTGGCTGGCTGCGGCACTACGGAAACAACAACAGCGGATAACGGGCAGCTTCTTCCCAGGCGGCGGCATCGGAGACGGCCGGCACAGATACGGCAGCCGCGGCGAAGTGAAGCGGCCTCCGGCGAAGCGGCATCAGAAACAGCATCGGAAGCGGCATCTCGCAAACGCCGACCCTGAGCGGCAGTATTTCCATGGCAGGTTCCACCTCCATGGAGAAGCTTCCAATGCCTGGCTGAAAGCTTTATGGCAAAGTATCCCGGTTAGTTACCGTAACTGCTGAGTTTACGGGATCCGGCGCAGGTGTTGAGGCCGTTGCCGCAGGAAGCGTTGATATTGGAAATGCCTCCAGGAATCTGACGGAGGAAGAAAAGGCAGGCGGCGTGGCCGAAAATATTGTAGCCATCGACGGAATCGCTGTGGTTACCGATCCTGCAAACACAGCTTCAGGCCTTACCAGGGAACAGCTTTCCGGAATTTATACCGGTGAAATCAAGAACTGGAAGGATGCAGGCGGTGCGGATCAGGCGATTGTAGTGGTAGGCAGGGAAGCCGGATCCGGCACCAGGGGCGCTTTTGAAGAGCTGCTGGAAATCGAAGACCAGTGTGCTTATGCAAACGAGCTGGACAGCACAGGCGCGGTGATGGCAAAGGTTGCGGCAACATCCGGGGCAATCGGTTATGTATCCCTGGATGTAATTGATGATACCGTTAAAACGCTTTCCATTGATGAGGTGGAGCCTACGGTGGAAAACATCAAGGGGGGCAGCTATCTGCTGAGCAGGCCTTTTGTAATGGCTACAAAGGGTGAGATTTCCGAACAGAACGAGACAGTACAGGCACTGTTTGATTACCTGGCCTCTGACGAAGGAAAGGCCCTGATTGAGAGTGTCGGCCTGATTGTCACAGAGTAAGCTTTTGAAACTGAATAGTGCAAGTTTGGGGCCCTGTGAAAAACAGGGCCTCTGCGGGGATAAAGGAACATATATTATGAAAATGGCTTTTTCAATTGTAAGGGGCAGGCATTCCAAAAATGCAGTGGAAAAGGCTGCCCAAATCATATTTACTGTTTGTGCTTTTTTTGCCGTTCTGGCTGTTTTCTCCATTACTTTATATATGTTGATTAATGGGACACCGGCCCTGTTTAAGGTGGGGCTTAAGGATATCCTGTTCGGGACGGTCTGGAAGCCCACGGCGAAGGAACCGAGCTTTGGTATCCTTTATATTATTCTGACTTCAATTGTTGGGACGGCGTTTTCTATAGCAATCGGAGTGCCCATAGGTGTGCTGACCGCCGTTTTCCTGGCGGAGGCAGCGCCGAAAAAGCTGGCTGCCGTGGTAAAACCGGCGGTGGAACTGCTGGCTGGCGTTCCCTCCGTGATTTACGGCCTGCTGGGAATCATGATTTTAAACCCGTTGATGTACCGGGTGGAAACTGCGGTTTTCAAAGGTTCAGAGACACATCAGTTCACAGGCGGCGCCAATCTGATCTCCGCTGTCATTGTGCTTGCAATTATGATACTGCCTACGGTAATCAATATCAGCGAGTCCGCCCTGCGGGCGGTGCCTTCCCAATATAAATCCGCCTCCCTGGCCCTGGGCGCTTCCAAAATACAGACTATTTTCAGGGTGATGCTTCCTGCGGCCAAATCGGGAATTATAACGGCGGTTGTCCTGGGTGTGGGACGCGCAATAGGCGAGGCCATGGCGATCACGCTTGTTTCCGGCAGCTCCGTCAATTTTCCGCTGCCCTTTCATTCCGTTCGTTTTCTTACCACCGCAATTGTCAGTGAGATGGGCTATGCTTCAGGACTTCACAGGGAAGTGCTGTTTACCATCGGGCTTGTTTTATTTGCCTTTATCATGCTTATCAATACGTGTCTGACAAAGCTTCTGAAGTCAAAGGATACGCAGGAAAAGGTAAAAGAAGCGAGAAGCAGAAGCGAGGGCAAAAGCTGTGGGACGGCAGGGGAAAAGAAAAACAGGGCCGGCGCGGCAGTTCAGGGAGAGGCGTAATCGGCGGCGGACTCTGTGGATGTGAGGAGATAAATTATGAATCAAAGTATTCTGGTAAAAAGGGTCAGGGTTTCTGACATAGTGATTACTGCGGCAATTTATGCGGCGGCTTCCCTGTCCATTCTCCTGCTGGCGGGAATTGTCTGTTATACCTTTGTAAAAGGGATTTCCAGCATCAGCTGGCAGTTTTTGACGACAGTTCCCAGCAGCCTGAAGGGAACCTTCGGAATTGCGGGAAATCTGTTAAATACGTTGTATATTGTTGTTATTACGCTGGTTATTGCCACACCCATCGGCGTGGGATCGGCCATTTATCTGAATGAATATGCCAAACCGGGAAAAGTGGTGCGTACCATTGAGTTTACCACGGAAATCCTTTCCGGCATCCCTTCAATAATTTTTGGCCTGTTCGGCATGGTTTTTTTCGGAAATACCCTGGGCCTTGGCTATTCCATTATAACCGGCGCCCTTACATTGACGCTTATGGTGCTGCCTCTCATTACCCGCAACACGCAGGAAGCGCTGAAAACAGTGCCGGAAAGCTATCGGAGCGGGGCGCTGGGAATGGGGGCCGCCAGATGGTATATGATACGGACCATTCTTCTGCCCTCCGCCATGCCGGGTATTATAACCGGTATTATCCTGGCTGTGGGCAGAATCGTGGGTGAGTCGGCGGCGCTTTTGTTCACTGCGGGAAGCGGTTTCCTTCTTCCAAAGAGCGGCATGGGCTTTCTTACCAAAATCCTGGAATCAGGGGGCACCCTTACCATACAGCTGTATCTGTGCATGTCTAAGGCACAGTATGGAGAGGCCTTCGGAATCGCTGTGGTGCTTCTGGTTCTGGTGCTTCTTATCAATATGCTCACAAAGTACCTGTCCGGGAAGTTCAATGTGGAAACAAGAGAATAAAGAGAGATTGATGCAGTATTGCAGGCAGGACTGTGATATGCCGGAGGTATGAGAATGAATAATGCAAAAATAAGTACGAAAAAGCTGAATTTATATTACGGTGCCAACCATGCGCTGAAGGATGTGGATATGGATATTACCGCCAATGCCATTACCGCTTTTATCGGTCCCTCGGGATGCGGGAAATCCACTTTTTTAAAGACGCTGAACCGCATGAATGATCTTGTGGACGGCGTAAAAATTGACGGAGAGATCACGCTGGACGGCGAGAATATTTATGATGAAAAAGTGGATACAACCCCGCTACAAATGAAAGTGGGCATGGCCTATTCCAATAACCGTTTCCGATGAGTATTTACGACAATATTGCCTATGGTCCCAGGATTCATGGGATTAAGAGTAAGGCGCGGCTGGATGAAATTGTGGAAGAAAGCCTGAAAGGGGCTGCTATTTTTGATGAGGTGAAGGATCGGCTGAAAAAGTCCGCGCTGGGTTTGTCAGGGGGGCAGCAGCAAAGGCTCTGTATTGCCAGGGCGCTTGCCGTACAGCCGGAGGTGCTGCTTATGGACGAGCCAACATCAGCGCTGGATCCTATTTCCACGTTAAAAATCGAGGATTTGATGGAGGATCTCAAGAAAAAGTATACGGTGGTGGTAGTTACCCACAATATGCAGCAGGCAGCCAGGGTTTCTGATGAAACCGCTTTTTTCCTGGTGGGGGAAGTGGTGGAAAAGGATATTACGTCCAATATTTTTGCAAGGCCGAAGGATAAACGGACTGAGGATTATATTACGGGGCGTTTCGGATAACAGAGCAGAGGAGTGAGGTTTAAAGCTATGACGACGAGAAGTATGTATCTGGAGGAATTAAACAGCCTGCGGAAAAGCCTGGCGGAAATGGGGGCGGCAGTGGAGGAGTCCTTTAATCTGCTGCTGACTGCGGTGGAAAATAAGGATACAGATCTGGAGCAGCAGATTATCAGGGGAGATCGGGTGATTAATGATATGGAAAGAAGCATTGAATCCCAGTGTCTTTCCCTGATTACCAGGCAGCAGCCGATTGCAGGGGATCTGCGGATGATATCCGCCGCCCTGAAGGTAGTAACGGATATTGAGCGGATTGGGGATCAGACTGCGGATATTGCGGAGCTGATGCTTCGTCTGCGGGATTGTGATCTGGATGCTTATTCCAGGCATATTACGGGTATGCTGCAGGTGGCTAAGGAAATCGTGCATGATGCGGTAGGTGCTTTCGTAAACCGTGACAGCAGGGCCGCGGATGAGGTGATCCGGCATGATGATGTGGTGGATGAGCTTTTTGCCAAGGTGAAGGATGATCTGGTGCATATGCTTCAGGAGGGTGTGGATAATATCGATGCCTGTGTGGATGTGCTGATGATTGCCAAGTATCTGGAACGGATTGGGGATCATGCGGTGAATATCGCTGAGTGGGAGATTTTCCAGGAGAGCGGAGCCATCCAACACATCCGCCTTATGTAGTGGAGACGGAGGCCGCCGCCTTTCCATGGGGGCTTTTCAGGCTGGATTAGAGCAGGGAGTTTCTCCGCGGACGGCCAGGGTCTTTCTGGCGTGATGGGGGCGTTTATTCCGGCAGGCTCCGGCTGAGGTATGTTTTGTGAGCGGGTACGCTTTCGCTCGGTTAAAAACGTAGCGGTACTAGCGTTGTAAAGGACACAACGCAAGGACCGACGTTTTTAAACGACCCTTTCACAAAACATACCTCAGCCGGGAGTCTGCATCGCTGAAAGGCCCTGGCATCCTGTCAACTGCCTGCCATGGAAGCCCGGCTTGCCTTGGAGAAATAGGTTTTGGGACAAGGGAATAAGGGCAAAAGGAAAAGGGTAAGGGATAAAGGGCAAGAGATAAGGGCGGTGGAGTTGGGGAGGGGTTAGGGGTGGAGTTGGGTTTCTCTTTTTTGGACGACGAATTTGGTGTAGAGGATGAGGGCGGTGAGGAAGAGGACGCCCAGGGTGTTGGTGATTTGTTGGGCGTAGAGGGGGCGGCCGGCCAGGATTAGGGGGGTGTGTTGGAGGTGGGAGAGGAGGCGGCCGGCGAGGAAGGAGACGAGGAAGCCGTAAACGCCTCCGATGGATGAGAGGATGGAGAGCTGGAGGGTTCTTTTTTCCTCGTTTATGAGTTCAAGCTGTATGCCGAAGAGGCCGATGCCCGCAAAGCTCCAGCCTATTGCCGAGAAGATGGTGGCGGCAATGGTCATGGGGTAGGCGTTGGAGGGGACGGAGAGGGCCATGAAGGCAAAGTTGAGGAGTATGCCGACGAGGGAGTATTTGTATATGCAGGCCATGCCGTAGCGGTCTCCCATGCGGCCTACCATGGGGGTGATGGCAATTCTTATGAGATTGCCGAAGAAGCCCACTACCATGATGAAGGTGAATGGGAGGCTGAGGTCTTTTATCTGGTAGCTGGTGTTGAAGGGGGAGGAGGTGTAAAAGGCGGTAAGCCACAGGATATTGGTCCAGAAGGCCTTGCGGAAGTCGGGATTGCGGAAGGCTTCGAGGATTTCTGTTTTCAGGACGCCTTTTTGTCTGGCAGGGGCGTCTTCTTTGTTTTTTCTGGCAAGGTGGCCGTGCATTTCCTGGCCGAAGGCGTTGAGGCGGGCATGGCGGGGCTCTTTCATGCAGCTGAAGGCCCAGAAGTTAAGGATTACCAGGATGAGGATGAGGCTGCCGTTGATGAGAAAGCCGATGTGTTGGAGCGGTCCGGCTGTTTTGTCCATGATGACGCCTGCAATGAGCATGGTGGTAACGGTGACGAATACGGCGATGGCGTCTTTGCGGGAGAAATAGCGGCCGCGTAATTCCATGGGGACGAGGGTGGCGATCCAGTCCTGGGTGGCGGGGGTGCCGATTTGTGTGCAGGCCTGGGCAAAAAAGTAGCCTGCAATGATAAGGAATTGTGCGGTGTGGTTTTCCAGGGACATGAGGGGGATGAAGAATATCAGGGCGAGGAAGAGTTTTTGGAGGACGCAGAGGGAGACAAAGAGCTTCCTTTTTTTGAGGCGGTTGATTTTCTGCATTGTGAAGAGTTGAAAAAGGGCGGCAAAGCTCGCCATGGAGGTGATGACCCCAATGGTGGCGTCCGGGATGTTGACAGAGAGCATTAAGGAGACGAGGAAGGTCCCGCCTGCCAGCTGGGCGATGGTTTGTGTGGCGGAATCCCCCGCTATGTAGTAGCCGCGGCTTTTTTCGTAGTCTTCTTCGTTTTCGGGCAGAGCCATAAAGTAGATGCGGCGCAGGTGTCCCAGCAGCCAGTTGAAATCAAGTATAAGTTTGCTCATAAAATACCCCATTCTCCGCGTTTGGCGCGGCTTTCCCAAGTAGGTCCCTCAGCCTGATATTACAATAAGGGCGGCCGGAAAAAAATGTATTATCTTAGTCAGATTTATGTATTTTATTGGTGTGGGCAGGGAATAAAAATGGCGTTTGACATAAGCTTTGGCAGGAATTAAACTGGAGTAGAAATGCGGGGAGTCCCGGCGGCCCTGGACGGGCGGAAAGGGCTGAGGCTGCAGGGATTCGCGGCGCTGAAAAGATACGGGAAATTTTTGCTGATGAGGGAAAAGGAGAAGAATATGAGGCAGGTTCATACGGTGGCATTGATTGGTCTGGGGGCTATGGGAGCGTATTTCGCACCCAGGCTTTATGAGGAGTTCGGAGATAATTTCAGGGTGATTGCCGGAGGGGATCGGAAGAAGCGGCTGGAGGAAAATGGAATTGTAATAAATGGTACGCGCCGGTATTTTCCTGTGGTTGATCCAAAAGAGTGCGGTGAGCCTGCGGATTTGGTGATTATTGCCGTGAAGGGGTATGGGCTGGATCAGGCAATTGAGGATATCCGGAACCAGGTGGGAGAGAATACGGTGATTCTCTCGGTGCTGAATGGTGTGGACAGTGAGCAGCGAGTAATAGAGGCGTATGGGGAGGACAAAGTGCTTTATTCTTATATGCGGGTTTCCGTTGTGATGAAGGATGGGTGTACCAGCTATGATCCGGCGCTGGGGAATATCCATTTCGGGGAAAAGCTGAATGAGGAAGGCGCTTATACGGACAGGGTGCTGGCGGTTAAGGAGGTTTTTGACCGCTGCGGCATAACGAATATTATTGATCCGGATATGATAAAGGGGATTTGGTTTAAGTTCATGTGCAATGTTGGGGAGAACCTGACATGCGCGCTTCTGGGAATTCCTTTTGGGGTGTTCAGAACGAGCGATCATGCCAATGCAATCAGACGGAAGGCGATGGAAGAGGTGGTTTTGATTGCGCAGGAGCTGGGCGTGGATTTGGGGAAAGAGGATATGGACAGGCAGGAATCAACGCTGATGGCGCTTCCATTTCAGAACAAGCCGTCCACATTGCAGGATCTGGAGGCAGGTAAACGGACGGAAATTGATATGTTTGCAGGGACTGTAATTGAATATGGACGCAAGCTGGGAATTGCTACGCCGGTAAATGAAATGTTTTATCATGCGATTCATGTGCTGGAGGAGAAATGCGGAGGAGGTTCCTTTCAGGCTGCGGATTAATGCAGCTTGCGGGACCTGTGATATACGGAGGGATTAAAAAGGGAATCTGTGAGAAGGGCGGCCGCGCGGCTGCGGATCAGGCGGGATTGCGCGCAGCTGTGGTTCTTTCTCAGCAGATTCCCGGAGGAATGGGACGGATAATTATCTTTCCTAAACCATTGCAGGGGTTTCCAGTTTATAGCGGAAGCTGTTTATGATGGGCTCTTTGAAGGTGAGCTGTGTGCTTCGGCTTTTTCTGATATAATCAAGGGCGCCTTCCAGGTCCTTGTCCAGATGTATATGGTATGCCGGATATGCGGTGTCCACGTACAGTGTAAGGTCAGGGGAGGAAGACTGGAGACAGAAAAATATATCTTTGTCATGGGTGTCCGGATTGGGGGCGGGTGTGAAACGGAGGCCCCCGGTAAGGGCTTCCCTGTCCAGATAGGTGCAGGCGCCAAGGCCGCCGGCCTGGTAGATCCCGGAGGTTTTCAGGCAGTTGGAAAATTTCTGTTTCCTTCGTTCCGCTTCTTTTTTATACATGGCGGCATTGCGGCTGTCTGAATCCAAAGCCCTTTTTTCCATGAGCCATGCATTGGGGCGGGAGAGCGTGCCAAGGCGGTTCTTTATCCAGAACAGCTCGGAAACAGCCTTTTTCCCGGAAGCGCGCAGATATTCCAGGAGCTGCGGATGGAGTATCAGGTCCGAGTCCACAAGGAAAAGTCCATCGTAATCGTGCTGCAGGGCGTAACGGATAATTCGGTTGCGGTATCCGGCCACGCGTACCAGCCTGGTTTCATCTCTTATATCTGTTATCTCACTCGTTTCGGTCTTCCCTTTTACTGCGGGTAAAACCGTAACTGAGGAGCCATCTCTTTTGAAAGCAGACAGAAGCTGTCTGGAGGTTTCTTTTTCGTTATCATCAACAAAAACATAATCAATAAGAAAATCTTTGTGAAGCAGACTTTTCAGGGAAATCAGAAATGCCCGGAGAATACTGCTTTTTTCACGTACGGGGCAACCTATCAGAACTCGTTGTATTGCCATAAAACCACCTCTTTCCGGATAGCGGGAGGCCTCCCGTGTATCCATTGCGCCTCAAGCCAGATATCCGGCTGTAAATAACCGGGCATTTATCCTGAAATCCTGGAATATCTGATATTCAAGGCAGTCGTCAGCTGCACGCACAGGCACGTCTTCCTGACTTGTTGCTTATAAAAAGAAAAAGCCACTTTAATTAAGTGACTTTTACCTGCGTTCATTTATCGGTGCGGCAGCCATTCACCCGGGACTGCCTCTATATTAGTTTACCATTAATTTGCCGGAAAGTCAAATAAATAAATATAATATTTTGAATGCGCTTTCCTTAACTTAATAAATATTTATTGTAAAACAATAAAAATATATTGACTTTCAATGCGCATAGTGTTATTTTATGGAAAAGGGATGAGATACATGGGAGAAACAGGAAACTTTATGGGCTGTTGTACCGCTGCAAAGGAGAATGGACAATGAAAAATAAAAAGAAGAAACTGATTTCAGTGATTGCAGTAGTTATTGCGGTTGTCCTGGCAGCAGGGCTTCCAATGATACAGCGGGCGGCGGGGAGGAATTCTTACCTGAAGGTTATCAGGAATAACTGGGGGCTTTCTCTTCCCGCAGGGTGCGTGGAGGTTTATGAGATTGACAGCGGGCCCAGCTTTCATGGGGATGGAGAGCGGTATCATGTATTTGAATACCGGGAGGGGAAGGAGGTTCCCGTATGGGGCAACGCGGAAGGACTGCAGGATGCCGACAGGAAGCGGATTGTGGAGATTCTTGACGGGCTGGACGGGAAGGAGGAATGGTATCCGGATTTTGAATCGGTTACCGATATGGGGAAGGATAAGAAGCAGGATGGATCCTGCGTATATTTTCTGTTTGATGGTGAAGCCGCAAGGCTGTATGTGGTTGAAAGGTTTATTTAATGATTGCAGGAGGACAGGAAGGGATGAAGGGAAATACACTCACACGTTTTACAAAGGGGCTTTTGGATTTTATGTTTTTTGCAGGGATTGCGGTAACGGTGACGCTGCCGGTTTCCGTGAAGATTTACGGGTATTTCAATTCCTATTTTGAACAGTTTTATATTCATCTGGTGATATTATTTGCGATTTCCGGCGTGCTGGCGGAGCTGATATTGTATGAACTGCGGAATATGTTCCGTACGGTGCTTGCCAACGACTGTTTTGTGGAGGCAAATGTGAAAAGCCTGAACAGGATGGGGACCTACAGCTTCCTGATCGCCCTTGTCACCGCAGGAAGGCTGCTGTTGTATCTGACGCCGGCGGTGATGATCGTTATCCTCGTATTTGTGATTGCGGGGCTGTTCAGCAAAGTGCTGAGCCAGGTTTTTGACCGGGCGGTGGCCTATAAGCTGGAAAATGACCTGACAATTTAGGAGGTGGAAGATGGCGATAATTATTAATCTGGATGTTATGATGGCCAAACGGAAAAAGGGCCTGACGGAGCTGGCGGGAGAGGTGGATATCACTCTTGCCAACCTGTCAATTTTGAAAAATAACAAGGCAAAAGCGGTACGTCTGTCCACTCTCAATTCCATCTGCAAGGCGCTGGACTGTCAGCCCGGTGATATTCTGCAGTATGTGGAGGATGAGGAAGAGGATGGGGCAATTGAGCTGAAAAGTCTTTGAAAGGAGCCGGAGCAGAATGGATTATGGAAGAATGGACATGGTAAACGGTAACTATATGGAAGAAAACAACCGGAGGATGGCGGAAGAGGAGCAGCGCCGGAAAGCGGAGGAGGAACGCCGGAGGGCGGAGGAGCTCAGGATGGAAGAACAGCGGCTGGAGGAAGAGCGGCGCACGGCTGTTATGCGCGGGAATTTTCCTTTTTTCGGATGGGCCAGCGCGGTGTATGCCCTGTTTTATACATTCTGCCTGTATAAAAATGCATCGGGGATCACCTACCCTTTTTTCGTCGCAGGAACCCTTATCTATTTTGGCTTATGTACCAGAAGGTCAGGGGTTCCATTGAAAAAAGACAGTACCTTCACCGTTGTGAGCATGCTCCTGCTGGGCGTATCCGTTTTCCTCACAGACAATCTGAGCATACAGCTCATTACAAAAACAGGACTTTTTCTTCTCGCCATCAGCCTGATGCTTCATCAGTATTTAGATGACAGCAAATGGAATTTTTCCAAATTTCTGCTTGCCATCGGCCAGTGTCTGCTGGAAACGGTGGCCTGTCTGGGGCGGCCCTTCAGCGATGGTGCCGCATGGCGGGTAAAGGCTGTCCAGGAGGGAAAAAAGGATGGAAAGGGCCGGTATGTGGCTTTGGGAATACTGGTGGCAGTGCCTCTGACGCTGTTAATCCTGGCGCTTCTGGTAAGCGCGGACGCAGTGTTCAGGGATCTGTTTGTCCGGGTTTTCCGTCACATTAATATTCTGAGTATTCTGTGTATCCTGTGTATGCTGGCCTTCGGCTTCCTTGGTTCCTATTGTTTTATTGCCATGCTGAACAGCAGGGTTATTAAGGAGGAGTGTAAGGAAAACCGGAATCAGGAGCCGGTGCTGGCGATTACCTTTACCTCGGTGCTGGCGGCTTTGTATCTGGTGTTCAGCATGATTCAGATTGTATATCTCTTTATGGGACAGATGAAGCTGCCTGAAGGATATACGTATTCATCCTACGCAAGGCAGGGCTTTTTCCAGCTGCTGGCGGTATGTCTGATCAATCTGGCCATTGTGCTGGTATGTCTGGGCTTTTTCAGGGAGAGCAGGGTGCTGAAGGCCATTCTCACCGTAATTTCCCTTTGTACCTATATTATGGTGGCTTCCAGTGCATATCGTATGATTCTGTATATCAGGATTTGCCAGCTTACCTTTCTGAGGATTATTGTGCTGTGGGCGCTGGCGGTGACGGCTTTTGTGCTGGCGGGGATTATCGTTACTATTTTCCGCCCGGATTTCCGGCTGTTTCGGTACTGTATGATGGTGGTGACGGTTTTCTATCTGGTGCTTGCCTTTGCAAAGCCGGATTACTGGATTGCCGGATATAACATCCAATATGTGAATTTGGAAGGGAACGCGGCGGAGCAGGCGGAGAACAGTTACAGGGATTTCAATTATCTGAGCCATCTTTCCGCAGACGCTGCACCGGTGCTGGCGAAGCCGGAGAATTATGCTTACCTGACGGAAAATTCCATGGCCATGCAGAGTTATTTCAGTAGGATGCAGGACAAAGCGGATAGAATGGGAATCAGGAGCTTTAATTTGTCAAGATATCTGGCAGGCAGGGCGGTCCGGAGCGTAAGTGATGCGGCGGCTCAGACACCTTAACTGTTATGAAAGGGAGTTTGTTGATAAGCGTGATAGTGGTGAACCGTTACGAATATTTAAAATATTCTTAATAAATAATTACTCCATTGACACCTGTCGACCAAAAGGGTAATATTATGTAGGACACAAAATATTCACAATTTGGGAGGCATAGTATAGTTATGCGAATGAAGAAAATGGCCGCAGCAGTAGTGGCAATGGTGACCGCACTGGCGCTTACCGCATGTGCAGGCGGGTTTGATGCCAGCAAGTACGTACAGGGCGTACTGAATAATATCTATCTCGGAGATTCCGCAGCTTATATGGAGATGGTAGATATTACAGCTGAAGAAGCAAAGGAAGAATATGAACAGGGTGTGGAAGTCGAAGCAGATTTCTTCCTCCAGTATTATGGGCTGGACACCGTTTCTGATGAGGTATATCAGGAGATCGTTGATATGTATCATCAGATTTACAGCAAGTCCAAATTTGAAGTGAAGGAAGCTGTAAAGAACGGCGATGATTTCAACGTAGAAGTGGTAATCAGCCCTATTGATGTTATTGTTAACAGCGAAGACGCTATCAGCGCGGCAGTGGATGAATTCATTGCCAATGCGAATGCGGATGATTATGCGGATGAGCAGGCGGTTAACGATGCGCTGGCAAAGCTGGTGGTAGACACAATCAACGGCAATATGGCCAACCTGGGATATCAGACGGAGAAGTCCATCATTGTTAAGGTGGAGAAGGACGCGCAGGGATATTACGGAATCAGCGATGATGCTATCAGCGCGCTTGATCAGGATATGATCGCATACTAATTCAGATTCTGAGGTATGTTTTCAGTACCCTCACAGTTACATTTTTAAGTACATAAGCATTATAATGGTAACCGTACTCTTTGGAAGGGTACGGTTACTTTTCGATTTGAGGAACAGCCGTGTGTCCGGTGCCAATGCACTGGCAGTCCGGTCTGCCGTTTGTAAGGCGCTTTTGTGACGGACAGGAATTTACTCCGGCGCCTTTCAGGAAAGAAAAGGCCGGGTATAAAAAGAAAGGAAGAGAGTATGGAAGCTAAGGAATTAATTGATTTTCTGGGGAAAGCGGAAAAACTGAAGTCAGTGCCAAGGCACTGCGTAACGTCGGACGGAGTTGTGGAAAATGTGGCTGCCCACAGCTGGCGGCTGGCGCTTATGGCCTTCCTGCTGAAGGATGAGCTGGGGGAGATCAACATTGACCGGGTTATCCGGATGTGCCTTGTGCATGATCTGGGCGAGGCCGTAACAGGGGATATTCCTACCTTTGAAAAAACGGGGGAGCATGAGGAAATAGAAAAGCTGGCGGTGGACGGACTGCTCCGGGAGCTGCCGGAGCCTTTGTATCAGGAGCTGCATGCAATGTTTGAAGAAATGGAAGCGCTGCAGACAAAGGAGGCCAGGGTCTATAAGGCGTTAGACAAGCTGGAAGCAGTAATCCAGCATAATCAAAGTGATATCAGGACGTGGCTGCCGCTGGAATATGAGCTGCAGAAAACATATGCGGCCGAAAGCGTCAAAGGCTTTCCCATACTGGAAAAGCTCCAGGAGGAATCCGTGAAGGAGACAGAACAAAAAATTATTGCCTTCAAAAAATAATTTATTTTTCAAACTTTTATCCAAACCTGTACATCTATAGTATGAAAGGAAACGTTGGACAACGGATCATTCGGAAAAGCGGCCGATAACAGCCTGGCTTTTCCATACTGAAAGGGTAATCCGCTCAGGATGAATACCCGCATACAGGAGGAAAATCCCCTGTTCGCCAGGGAAACTCGCATTTTGCTCCGTAAAACAAGTAGGAGGAGGATTAAAATGAGGCAGGATATTTATGACCTGACAGTGGCTTATATCCTGGAAAACCAGGAAAAGTTTTATCGGCTGGCCTATAGTTATGTGCAGGACAGGGACAGCGCTTTGGATGTGGTTCAGAATTCCATATGCCAGGCGCTGGAGAAATGCTGGGGACTCAGAAACCCGGCTGCAATGAAGACGTGGTTTTACCGTATTGTAGTAAATGAAGCGCTGCAGTATCTGCGCAGGCATAAAAAAGAAATCAGTACGGAACCATCGGAGATGAGAGAAGAGCCATACCAGGAAGAGGGCTTTTTGAAAGCTGACGCAGGATCAGGAGAAGTCTACGAACAGATACAGAAGCTTCCGCCGGAAATGAAAACGGTAGTCGTACTTCGTTTCTACGAGGAGCTGAGCCTTCAGGAAATTTCCGAGGTAACGAAAACGAATCTGAGCACTGTAAAATCACGGTTGTATGCAGCTCTTAAAAAACTGGAAAAAAGTTTGGAGGAGATAAATTATGAGAAAGCCTGAAGATGGAAAAAAAGTTTATGATAATATAGAAATCCCGGCAGAATTGAACGATGTGGTGAACAATGCCATCCATTCCATGGATAAGGAGAAATCGTTAAAAAAGCATCGCTCGCGCAATACCGTAAGGATCTTCAGGTATTGCGGTACAGCCGCGGCAGCGCTGCTCGTCTGCATGACAATCGGTCTCAATACAAATGAAGTGTTTGCAAGGGAAATGAGTGAGCTTCCCGTTATCGGTTCCCTGGCAAAGGTTCTGACCATCCGTTCCTACCATGAGAAGGATGAAGGACATGATATTACGGTAAAGGTTCCGGAAATCCAGCTGGAAGGCCAGCCTGAAAGCCAGGTGGAAGAGGGGCAGGCTGGAAGCACGGAAGAGCAGAAGGAAACCTTTGTAGGGGATATCAATGCCGAAATCCAGTCCATAGTGGATAATTATGTGGCAGAAGCAAAGCAGAAGTTCGCGGAATATAAGGATGCATTTTTTGCTACCGGAGGAACTGAGGAGGAATGGGGCAACCGTGATATTGCCGTCAATGTGGATTACGAGGTGAAGTATCAGGAGGGAAATATCCTTTCCATGGTGCTGACTACGGATGAGGTATGGGTAGCGGCCTATGGGGTGCGTTATTATTACAACCTGGATCTGGCTTCGAACCGTGAGCTTACCCTTCGGGATCTTCTGGGTGATAATTACGTGGAAATCGCCAATGAAAGCATCCTGCGCCAGATGGAGGAACGGTCGGCAGCGGATGAAAACGTGGTTTACTGGGGAATCGGTAAGCAGCTGGAGGATGATGTGCCGGCAATTGACGGATTTAAAACGGTAGATGAGAATACAAATTTTTATATCAATGCCGATGGCAACCCGGTAGTCTGCTTTGAAAAATATGAGGTATCGCCCGGATTCATGGGAGTCCAGGAATTTGTTATAGAAAAACCGGCGGCATAAAAGGAGCCGGTAAATAGGCGGCATAAAATCAATCCGGAAATGTCGTTGCAGTAAAAGGAAGGAAGCGCAGGCTACGCTTCCTTCTTTTTTTCTTTCTTTTTCTTTTCCGGTTCCAGATCCTTCAGGACGGAGCTGAGGACATTCCTGACAACGGAGGCCAGAATCCAGATGAGCCAGCTGGTTGACCAGGAGCCGATAAAGAAGCTCCATACAAAGTAAAAGCAGGTGACAAGGGGCCAGTAGACGGAAAGGATCAGGGATATCGTCTTTGCTGTGCTATTTGAGGAATGAGTGAAGTGTTCTTCCTTTTTTTCCGCCTTCCGTTTCTTTTCCTGCAGCAGAATTTTATAAATTTCTTCTTCGCCGCTGGAGGTTACAAAGAGATATACGGCGATGGCAATAAAGAGAAGCATGAAGAAAACCCCGATGGTCCCTCCGTTTTCCTCGCCCAGGAAGGTGGATTCACCAATCTGGGAAATGATAATCAGGATAAAGGGAGAAAGCACGCACAGCACAATGCCTATTGTTGTAATCACAGCATATTGGGGCTGGAAATCAGCCTGCATACTCATGATAAACGACTGGAGGGAAGGGCTTACTATCAGGTTGGAATGCTTCAGGAACTTGTACTGCTCCAGTCTGCTGCTTCCGTAAATAATCAGGCTCAGCCCGACGGCCAGGTCCAGAAACAGGGGAAACAGAGTCAGCAGCCCGTGAAGGCTGGAAAAATCACGAATAAATCCGGCGGCGGTGGGATTGTCAGGTGAAAATATGCCGCCGAGAAGTATCATAAAAGCAGGGCCGATAATGCAGAGGGCAATGCCGATGCCCATCATGCGGTGGTATTTTCTCGTATCGGAGATTACCTGCTCCACCTGATCCCTGGACAGGTAAATATCCCCGCTGTCATAGTCCGCAAAGCCTTCCGCCTGACGGCTGCCGGAGGCGTCTCCAGAATTTCCTGTTTCCCGGAAACCGCCGTTTACGTTGCCGGCGCCGTTCTCTGCGGCTGTGGAAAGCAGGCCCAGCTCATCAATAAGCTCATCAATATTCCCAAATTCGGAAATAACGATTCCTATGGCTTCATTTTCCGATTTGCCTTCCATCTTTAATTCTTCGTATTTATCTTCCATTGTCCGGAGCATATCGTTCTCCAGTTTGATTATTTCAGGAGTACGGGGTAATCTGCTAAACATATTTTCCAGATAAATTCTAATCGTTTCCATAGGGTTCCTTTCTTTACAGACGTATGAACTGTTCAACAACTTCCTTGGTTACTTTCCACTCTTCGCACTTTTCCGCATAATAACGCCGGCCGGTTTCCGTAATGCGGTAGTAGGTACGGCGCTTTCCGTTTGTCTCATCCCCGGAAAAGGATTCAATATAACCGTTTTTCTCAAGCCTTGTGAAGGCGGAGTACAGCGTCGTCTCTTTAATAATGTATTTTCCATCGGACTGCTCCCTGATATGCTTTGAAATCTCGTAGCCGTAAGAGGGGCCGTCCAGCAGAAAGAAAAGAATGAAGGTATCATTGTAGCCGCGGATGACATCACTGCTTATCAACTCATCAGCTCCTTTTAACTTCCGAAGGCGGCGGAAACAATCTGCCAGGCCAGGGGAACTTTTTATTCTACTTCATCTGTCGTACTATGTCTGTCGTAGTAATTACAGTATAGCAGGTAATCTGTGGATGTCAATGCTATTTTGTAATAAAAAAACCGGAAGACTGCAAAAGCGGCAGCTTCCGGGGGAATGTTTCAGTATGCGGTTATGCTTCGGCGGCTTATATCGGGGTTAATTGCCCCGCCGTTTGCGCCTTCCTGGTTTTGATGCCTTTCCGGCAGGGGGAATTGAAGATTTTGAGCGCTGCCCTGCGTTGGAAGGGCTGGGATCCGTGCGCCGCACTGCATTGGAGGGCATGGATTTCATGCTGCGCTGCCTGCGGCCGGCCGGCTGTTTTTTGTGTTTTGCAAGCAATATGACAAGAAGGAGGGAAAGCACATTGGACAGCGCAAGCCGGAATATCTGAAGCTCATCTGTCCCTGTAGCTGTGACCACATGCAGGAAGCTGCCGATAACATTACTAAAAAAATGTTGGAAGATACCTGTCCAGAGAGTACCGGTGAGCGTGACGCACAGGCCCCATGCAAAGCCCGAGATACCGGCGGTGAGGAGATAGCCGGCGCCGAAAAGCAGCGCAGAGGGAATTGTCAGGCTGCCCTGCCTGTACCATACAACAACCGTAATCAGATGCCAGATGCTAAAAAGCAGCGCCTGGAGCAGGTTGGCATATTTTACGGAAAGGGCGCGGCGGCCCAGCTTGTAGAAAAGCCCTCTGAAAAGGCCTTCCTCTGCCAATACATTTATGATATTTCCGGCAATGTAGATAAGGATCGCTGAGACGGTAAGTTTGGTGGCTGTCCGGTTGGTCAGGGAAGAACTGGTGAGGTAAAAACCAGGCCTGGGAGATTTGCCAAGGATAAGAAGGAGGATGAATTCCACCAGGTATGAGGCCGTGAAGGTAATAATACCGATGGAAAAACCCAGAATCATACCTTTGGTAATACCGCTGCGGCGCAGGCCGATGCTTCTCCAGGTGAGTTTCCGGTCTTCCAGACACAGATAAATCATGAGGAGGGCAAAAAGCTTGCAGAATATATTTTCCGCCAGGAAGGTTTCGTCCGTTTTCAGGACGAGAAATTCGAAATCCATGGCGGCAGAGCACAAAATAAAAACAAACAGAATGTAAAGCAGCGTATTTTTTTGCTTTTTTGTAAGCATTAAGGCTCCTGTTCCGACACTTCCGGCAGGTTTTATCTGATGATAAACGCCTGCGAGCATATCTTCTGTAATAAGCGTCACTTTACTGCACATTTTCACTCCTTCCATGAGGAAAAGGAGGAACGCAGCAGTTTCCTTTGGAGAAAAGTGGCTCAAGGGCCGCTTTTCTCTTATTGTAAAGGGCAGTGAGGGAAAAATCAAGAGAAGATGCTGGCAGGCGTCGGTTGTTACGGACGTTCAGGCAGATTGGCGTGCAGAATTTCAAGTACCTTATCCCATACATGCGGCGGCCTCCCTTATTTTTGCGGCAATTTTGCCGCGCCTGGTTTTGTCCTGGAGGTTGGGGAGAGTGACATTAAAGCCTCCGCCCAGGGCTTCCAAATCATTTCCGTTGTCGTTATTCCAGATTTCCGCCGTGCGCCTGTACTGTCTGCCGATATCCTCGAGGAAGGCAAAATCAGGATTCAGTTCCCGCGCTCTGTCGAGAAAGGTAAAAACACAGCTGCCATTAGTCGCCATGTTGCAGATATTGCTATATGGGAATCCCAGCCGTCCTCAAAGCTTTCAAGGCTCATAGCGTCGAATTTTCCGCTTTCTATGCTCTCAGCCCAGGCGCGGAAGGCTTCCGGGCCAAAACAGAACCCGTCCGTTTTTACGGTGAGCAGCCGGGGCATATCGATAATAATATTCCTGTAGACCTGCGCCAAATCCACTGTGCGCTTCTTTTCACCGATAAACAGCCAGCCCTGGCCGGCATAGGTCGCTGTCTGTTGTTCATCGATTGCCTGTTGTGCGGGAATCCGTTCAGGCTCCGTTTTATCACCCGACAAATAAAGCAGGGTTCTGCCGTATTCCTCATAACCTGCATAAATACCCCAGGGAGCGTCCCCGCCAAAACGGGTGACGGCAATGACGGGCACGCCTTTGTCAATATAGGCCATAAGCGTCTGCAGATACATTTCCCTGTTGGAACAAAGCTGTTCCAGGCTTACAAAGGTGGAGGCATAGCCGCACTTTTCAAAAATTCCCTGAAAATAGCTGCCGCCCGTGCTGTTGAACATACAGGAGGATACGGCCTCTCCCATATATTTTTCATAAGAATATACCTGTGCAAGAATATCGCCGGTCAGACCTGCGAAAAACCAGTAGCCAAAGTCAGGCTCCGCGGTATATTCGCCAAGCGATTCCATAACGTACCGGGCGCAGCCGCTGAACCAGTAATTTTCTCCGAATTCGCTGGTGATAAGCCGGTGGATATTGGGTATGATATTATTGCTTTGTCTGGTAACCATGGTTAATGCCCCTTTCTGTATCCTGATTTTTGGAAGCTGTTGCCAGCTGCGAAATGCGTATGGCGCGGTAATATTTTTAATGGAGCTGTCGGAGCCGAGGAATAATCGGCCGGGGTTGTTCCTGGTACATATTAACGGACATATACGGGAAATTCCTGCCGCAGTAGCGGATTTCTTCGTTGATAATGACCGCAAAATGATTCTGGCCCACAATCCAGGTCAGGTGATTATACACCTCAGGCAGGATTGCGCCCCGTCCGGGAAAGCTGTAATAGTCGCCAAATACCGGCTGGTGGAAGCAAATGGCCTTCCGGGAAAGCCTTTCGTCGGTATGATTGTACATATTGATACCGAACAGAAAATTCAGATCGTCGCCATGGTGGAAACGGATGCTTTCTTCTTTTTTGCCATGGCCCCATCCCCCGCTTTCTTCGCCAATACGGAAATCAATGTCGACGCGGAAGGGAAGCCGGACTTCCACATTGGTGGACAGCACCCGGGTGCTGATCCAGGAAATATACTCCGCTTCCCCCTGTTCAGTGACACGGTAATGCGGATGGTTGATGGGTATCAGCTGATCCATGGGGACATCCTTCGACCAAAGCACGGGATTGGCCCGTTCGATTTCCTCAGGCGTAATGGAATCCGGCGGTATTTCCTCCGGGGCTTTGAAAAGTTTGGGATCCGGCAGGCGCTTTTTCACCGGGATCAGCAGGGAGACAAGCTCGCGGCGGCTGTCCGGCGATATCAAATCCTCCAGCAGGGGTTCCTGCCGCAGGCGGCCGCCATGGGTATAGTCTATTTCGTAATAGGGATTGTTATCAAAGGCTGACAGGAGGCTGCAAAAGCCGGCGTTCATATCCTCATCCAGATACAGATCGGCTGCCGCAAACAGGCCGCCTTCCCAATAGTAATCCAGATAGGGGCTGCTGTTTTGGAAGTCCTTTGCAAGCTTTAGAAGAATGATATCACCGGCTTCCGTCCGGGTATCAAAGCGTTCATGTGCGCCCGGCCTGCCTGAAGGGATTCCATGCATCTGCACCCAGCGGGAGAAGCCTTCAACATCGGAGATCTGGCTGTTTTCCTTAAGACAGGAGGAAAGAATCCGCATGGGGGGCAGCTGCACAAGGGAAGGCTGCACAGGCTTTGTCAGACGGTCCGATATTGAGGCAAGCTCTTTATAGCTTCCGGTCCTGTTATTTTCCAGGGAATCCAGCTGTTTTTCCATACTTTCATATAAAAGCGGCAACGCTGAAATTTTAGTGATTCCGTTCCGCGTCATTGTCGTAAGGAAATCATTAACGATGCGGCGCAGGTCGGTTAAGGCGTTTACCTCCTCGTCTATGGCGCGGATGCGGCTGACAAAGGTCTCCACAACGACGCTCATATCCTCGCTTTCGTAGATACGGAGGATATCTTTGACGGGAATCTGCATTTTGCGCAGTACAAGGATCTGCCTGAGACGCTCGATGTTTGCGGCATCATAGTACCTGTACTTCCCCGAATCCGGCCGGACGCTGCGGATCAGTCCCGCCTGCTCATAGTAACGCAGGCTGCGGGATGTGATGCCAAGCATACCGGTCAGCTCGGTTATTTTCACCAGCTCCATAAATTCTGCTCCTCTCGTTTTGTATATGTCCAGAATAGCACTTGACCTTGCGTCAATGTCAAGATGAAATACAGGGCCGCTTGCAAGGTTTTCCGGCGGTCTTCAAATGATAGCTGTTGAAATCCGGTTACCACTTGTTTCGTCGCCGGAGACTGTCAGGAAAATGACTGGAATACCAAGGGCTTTCTTCCAGCAGCCCGTATTTGCAGGTATACATTGTGTAATCCGCAAAAGATGTAATAAAAATATATCATGATCGTAGGGAAGGGGAAAGAAAAGCATTTTGTGATATAATGGAAAAGCGAGAGGAGAGGGTTATGGACAAAAAAATTTCTGGTTATCGGATGCTGCGGGCCGGGAAGAGTACTCTGGCAAAGAAGATGCAGGAACGGACGGGTTTGCCGCTGATTCATCTGAATCATGAATATTACCGGCTGGGGTGGGTGAAACCAGAATTAAAGGAGTTTAAGGAACAGAGGGAAAAATGATGGAGAAGGAAAAGATTCTGGAAATATTGAATGAGCACTATTCCGTGTGTTTTGACAGTCTGGAGTTTGTACGGGACAGCGGCAGTATGGCTTATGCTGTATTTTCCGGCAGGGATAAGTATTTCCTGCGGATTACGAAACCAGCGTTTTTTGATACGGTGCATAAATCACTGGAGATTCATGTATTTCTGATGAAACAGGGATTTTCCAGTGCCGCCGGTTATTTTCCCGGGATGGCTCACCTTGTGTCCATACGAGTGAAGAAGACGGAGAACATCTTTATATTCTGTATGAGTTCATAGAAGGCAAAGAAGTGGATCCGGAACAGGATGCGGAGGCAATTGGTGCTTTGCTGGGGAAATTTCACAGCGCGATGAAGGCGTATCCCGGCACGCTTGTGAAGCGGGATAAATACTTTTATATCGGCAGGTACATAGATATTCTGCGGGAAAAGAAGTATCCCAGGGCTGAAGAGTTCGCTGCATACGGCGAGGCTTTATGGGAAAAGATCAGGGGTCTGCCGACGGGGTACTGTCATGGAGATATGTACCGGGGGAATATCCATAAGGCGGGCGACGGGAGACTTTACATATTGGATTTTGATACCTCCTGTGAAGGTTTTCCCATGTATGATCCGGTATTAATCTGTAATATGACCGATTATTTTGAGCTTCAGGAGAACGGCTATGAGAAATCCCGTGAGGTGTTTGCCCGCTTCCTGCCTGCGTATTTAAAATATAGTGACCTTATGCCGGAGGAGGAGGCAGCATTTTATGATCTGATCGCACTTTACCATTTTGCCCTGCAGGCCACGATTGTTGAGGTATTCGGCATGGACTGTGTGGATGATGAATTTTTCGACTGCCAGTTGGAGTGGCTGTATAAATGGCGGGAGCAATGTGAGAAATATAAATGGAACTGATATAAAAGGGAACCTGCGGCGGAAAGGCCGGGGTTCCCTTTTGACAGCCCGTAAACTTAAGCGGAGAGGTTTACTCCATGTAGCCGCCCTTCATAGGTGAAACCGCATGTTCGGAGTAAATTTTCAGCACTCCTTTTTTATATTTCGGCTCCCTGGGCTTCAGGTTAGCTCTTCGTTCTTCCAGAATTTTATCTATTTCCTCTGGAGGAAGCTCCCGGCCCTTGACGCCGATGATCTCCAGTACACGGGCCGGAATGTCAATACGGATCAGGTCATCCTCTTCCACAAGGGCGATCGGTCCGCCGTCAGCGGCTTCCGGAGAAACATGGCCGATGGCAGGGCCTTTGGAGGCGCCTGAAAATCTGCCGTCTGTAATCAGTGCAATGGATCTGCCAAGCTCCGGATCGGAAGAAATAGCTTCCGTAGTATAGAACATTTCCGGCATCCCCGATCCCTTCGGGCCTTCGTAACGGATAAAGACCGCATCTCCGGGGCGGATTTTCCGGGATAAAACAGCGGCGATGGCATCCTCCTCACAGTCAAAGGGGCGGGCTTTAAGAACTGCCTGAAACATTTCGGCAGGTACGGCGGAGTGTTTTACAACAGAGCCTTCCGGGGCGAGGTTGCCGCGGAGAATGGCAACGGTTCCGTCCGAACCGATGGGATTATCAAAAGGGCGTATGACGTCCGTACGCTTCAGCCCCCATTTTTCCAGGGATACGCTGCATTTTTCATAGAAACCGTTCTGCTTCAGCTCCTCCAGGTTTTCTCCCAGAGTTTTTCCTGTGACCGTCATGACATCCAGATGGAGCATGGATTTGATTTCCTCCATGACGGCAGGGACGCCGCCTGCGTAATAGAAAAATTGTGCGGGCCATTTGCCTGCGGGGCGGATATCCAGGAGATAGTGGGCGCCGCGGTGCATCCGGTCAAAGGTGTCCGCATCGATTTCCAGGCCGAGCTCATGGGCCATTGCCGGGATGTGCAGCAGGGAATTGGTGGAGCCGGAAATAGCCGCGTGAACCATGATCGCGTTTTCAAAGGCTTCCATTGTTACGATATCACTTACCTTCAGCCCTGCTTTAACCAGTTCCATTACCTGTTTGCCTGCTTTATAGGCCATCTCCTTTAACTCCGGGCAGGTGGCGGGCATTAGCGCTGAACCGGGAAGCATCAGTCCCAGCGCTTCCGCCATAATCTGCATGGTGGAAGCGGTTCCCATAAAGGAGCATGCGCCGCAGGAGGGGCATGCATTCTGTTTATAATAGGTAAGCTTTTCTTCGGTAATTTCGCCGCGCTGGCACATTGCGGAATAAGCGCCGATTTGTTCCAGAGTCAGCAGGTCGGGTCCGGCTTCCATGACGCCCCCCGTAATGACGATGGAGGGCATATTAAGCCTTGCCAGCCCCATCAGACAGGCCGGAACGGATTTATCACAGCTGGCGATGAATACACCGCCGTCAAAACCAGTAGAATTGCCATGTATTTCAATCATATTGGCAATCATATCCCGATGGGCGAGGGAATAGTTAATTCCGTCATGCCCCTGGGCGATTCCGTCACAGATATCCGTCGTAAAATAACGCGCGCCCCTGCCGCCCGAATCCCGGATCCCTTTCATGGCTTCTTCAACAAAAAGATTCAGGTGCGCGCTTCCCGGATGGCTGTCCCCGAAGGTGCTTTCCACAAGAATCTGCGGCTTATCAAGATCCTCAACCGTCCAACCCATGCCGATTTTCAGTGGATCGTTTTCCGGGGCCAGTGCCCTGACCCGCTGACTATTCAATTCCATTTGTCAATCCCTCCATGTTTTGCGGAGCAAAATGCAATTTCTTTAGAAATTTGCCCCCTGGCGAGCAGAGGGATTTTCCTCCATGTTTTGCGGAGCAAAATATAAATCATCAGATGTTTCGTTGCTTTTATCCTAGCATTCCCTAATTCTCTTAGCAAGTTGTCAGATGTGTATTCTACTTTTTGCTGGAATTATTATTATTTATTTGGACAGGTTCCATAAAAATTCGTTTAATTACCTGCTCGTTTGCTGGTTTTCCAGATTTTTGTGATGATGACAGGAAAAAATCATCAGATGTCTTTTGCTTTATCCCTATGGTTTGGGTGAGTAAGGGCAGGAGCTTCCTGTTCTTTTATCAATTGCTTTATCATATCCCGGTTATAGATCATATGCATCAGCATCGCTGTTTTGGCGCCGATGGAATCATGTTCTGCAATGGCATCCGTAATGGCGCGGTGGGTCTGGATGGTTTCTTTGGTTAGCCGGCGGTGGGTTACATTGACAAACATCAGGACGGCAGTATCAATGATGGGAATGAGCTGCTTTACCACGATATTGCCGGAACATTCTGCAATGCAGGTATGAAAAGCAATATCCTCATCAATGTAGCTTTCTTCCCTGGCAATTCGTTTTTCGATGAGGCGGCACAGGCTGTCCAGCTTTTCTACGTCTGCGGGACGGGCTTTAAGGGCGGCCATTTCTGCAATTCCCGGTTCCAGTATAATCCGTACATCAGCCAAATCCAGGGCGAGTGCCATTTTATCCTCTGCTTTTCTCAGTCCCAGCGGATCCAGGTCTGCGGGAGTGGTTGAAACTACATAGGTTCCCGAACCTCTTCTCACTTCCAGAATACCACGGGAAGCAAGCAGCTTCACCGCCTCCCGGACAGTGCTTCGCCCTACGCCGAATTTCCGGCCCAGTTCAAATTCATTGGGAAGGCGCGCACCGACAGGCAGAGGGGTGTTTAGTATAAACTGATAGATTTGTTCCTGGACCTGCTCCGCAAGCAGGGCATGTTTCAGGTTGGAAAAACCATCCATATTTTTTCTCCATAAGAAGGGAAGCGGTCAGATGCTGCCGCCAGCTATCCGCTGTGCGGCAAAACCTCCAAGTTGCGTCCTGCCGGCATTCCCGTTATAATAAATTGTATAGTAGCCATTTTGCAGCAACGGGAGCTTCGGGAGATTCTGAAGCCCATTATTTCATGATAACACAGATGAAGAAAACAGTCAGCAGGGGGAAAACACCGATGACAAAAAAAGAGAAGCTACAGCATATATTGGAGACTCTGGATAAGATTTATGGTACTACAAAAGACGGGTTTTATCATAATCAGGACTGGCAGCTGCTGACAGCGATAATGCTCAGCGCCCAGAGCACGGACAAACAGGTGGATGAGGCCCTTCCCGGCCTGTTTGGAAGATTCCGGACGGCGGAGGAAGTGGCACAGGCCTCGGTGGAAGAGATAGAGGAATATATCCGGTCAGTGGGGCTTTATAAAAATAAGGCGAAAAACATGAAAAAATGTTGTGAACAGCTTGTAAAAGATTATGGCGGGAAAGTCCCGGATACGCTGGAAGAAGTGCTGAAGCTGGCCGGTGTAGGAAGAAAGACGGCCACTCTTTTTCTGGCGGATGCTTATGGGATTCCCGGGGTTACGGTGGATACCCATGTATTTCGGATTTCCCACAGGCTGGGATGGGCAAAAGGGAAAAACCCCCAGCAGACGGAACAGGAATTGATGAAGGTTCTGCCCAGGGATCACTGGAACCGGATTAATTTTCAGCTGATTTATCTGGGAAGGGAGATCTGTACAGCGCGTAAAGCCAAATGTACACAATGTCCGCTTCCAGGAATGGTGCGAGAAAAATTTGTGATTAAATATTGTTAAAGGCATTGTTAAAAACAAAGCTAAGTCCGAAGAGTTTCCACGTTGCCAATTATCTACAAACGTAGAAAACTATTGACTTTGGCGAGGCAAGTAATATAGTATATAGATAAGACAATTGTCGATAATGGAGTGACGCGTATGACTGCAATAAAAAGCTACCGGACGCGGAGTTTGAGATTATGAATATTGTATGGCAGTTAACGCCTCCGGTCACATCAGGCATGTTGATGGAGCAGTTAAACAGAGAAAACAGGAAGTATGGAAAGCGCAGACCGTCCATACGCTGTTGGGCCGTCTTGTAGAGCGGGGATTTTTAAAAACGAAACTGGGAAAAGAACGTTTTGAACCGTTGGTAGGAAGGGATGAATATCTTCAATATGAAACACAGAGCTTTGTCAAAGCAATATTATGGCGGTTCGCGGCTGAATCTATGATTAATACGCTGTATCAGGGGTGAGGGATTAAGCGGTGATGAAAATAGACGAACTGGTAAAGTGGGTTAATGATCAGAGGAAAAGAGTGATGATTGAATTTATGAACCAGTTGTTTCATATTTCCTGTATAATGGCGGTCATTGCAGCCGTGTACATACTTGCCGGGGCTTTAGCGAATGGAAAATATTTCGCAGGGGATTTTTACTGTGCCGGGAAAATGATACTGATTGGTTTTATTATTCCGTTCAGACCGCGAATTAAGATATTTTTTCCCATGGGTTCTACAAGTATTTTATGTTCTGAAGGAACAGGTTCCCTGCAGAATGTTTTTGCAGCTCTTGCGGAAAAGACCGGGGGAGACGGAACTGTTTTTATTCCAGCGCCTGCTGCGGCCGTATCACCGGTAATGATTGTTTTCTTTATATGGTTATTTGGTTTTTTCGCCGTATTGTTTTACCATGTAATGAAGTATGTGAGTTTCAAAAGGATGGTGGAACGGTGGAGCGGGGATATAGCAGATGCCCGGATATTGGAGGCATTTCGGGAAATAAAGAATCAGCTTGGGATTACCTCATATCTTCAGATAAGAAAGTGCGCCTGTATATCAAGTCCTATGCTTATTCAGCTGTTAAAGCCTGCTATTTTGCTTACGGATGCCCAAATGGCCAGGGAAGATTTACTGCTTGTACTGCGGCATGAGATGATTCATTTGAAGCGTAAAGACCTTTGGTACAGATGGGCGCTGCTTCTGGCAGTCGCCATCAATTGGTTTAATCCGACTGTTTATGCGTTTTCCAGGGCTTTCACCTGCTTTTGCGAACTATCCTGTGATGAGTTGGTTACAGAGAATATGCCGGAAGCCGGGAGGTATCGGTATTCGATGATTATTATACATCTGGCCGGCTACAAGGCAAAATCAAATACCTTATTCTCATCATTTTCCTGCGGAGGTAAAAAATATATGAAAAATCGACTGTTTTCTATAATGAGTACGGGGAAGAAAAGATTGGGAACAGCTGTATTCGCTATATGTTTCCTGTCCATATTTTGCGCCGGAATGGTATTTGCAGCGCCGGGAAATGAACGTGGGACAGTAGATATTCCTGCAGAACGGACGGTAAATGCATATGGTATTAAGACAAATGAAGATATAGACAGGGAAATGACGGAAGCATTTTCTGAAGTTTTTGGTAATGAATTTGATAAAAACAATTTCCCGGGTATGATTATAACTTATGATGAAAGCGGAGTCCCGATCGTAACAGATCCTGATGCTCCACAGAAAAGTGCCGTTTACGCAGGCGGAAAATATGAAATAAACGGATTTTATTCTTCCTCAGACTGTTCGGATTCAAGTCTGGTATTTTATGTTTTGAAGGGGCGGCCGGTTGAGGTACTTGACAGTTCATCCTCAACAACAGCTGCAAAGGTAAAATATGCGGGTTCCGGCGGCTATATGAAAAAGGACGAACTAAAATTCTGAAAGGAAGCGTTTGTAACATTCCTGAATTACTTTCTTATGGCCAGCGTCGTAGATGCGCTGATCTGCTGAATAATTATTATAAATTCATATATTCTTATAGGAAAAAGACGTTGGCTGATAAACGGCCAACGTCTTTTTCCTGCAATTTTCCAGGGTAATATAAATAAACAACCCCTTATGTATTCCCGGAAGCCGCCAGCTGGGAAAGGATTTCCCGCACATCGTCACCCATTTTTATAAGGGCGGCCATATCGGGAATTTCTATTCCATGGACAAGGACATTCCGGGCGTTCCGCAACGCAACCACCCGGTCCAGGTTTTCCTTGGAAAGTACCTTCATCCGTTTCAGGCTGTTCACATTAAAGGTGCCTCTTGCCTTGGGATTGCTTTTCAGGGTCAGCCTGCCGAAAATGGTTTCCAGGCTAATCCAGGGCTTCATAAAGTATTCCATAGCCTGGTACTGCTCTTTGCTCAGCTTTTCTCCGGGGGCGCGAAGCTCCCTGTAAAGATGATAGCGTTTTTCATTGCCGCAGATGATCTGGTCGGAGAGCTGTTCTGAGATGGTCCGCTTGTCGTTGACAAGCTTTGTGGACTTCAGAATCGGTTCAAGCTCTTTGGCGTTGGCTATTTTCAGCCGTCCCATCAGACGCAGGAGCAGTTCTACATTTCCCATGCGCGGTTCGATATCCATCCGCTTATATCGGGTGCTCAGATAATTGTAAAGATAAGCCGCCAGATCATATTGATTGTTAAAGGATGTATTTTTACTCTGGATCCGCTCGTTTCCTGCGGCCTGCAGCCGTTCCAGAGCTATCTCGCCGCTGAGGACAAGACCGTTCAGTTCGTCAAGGATGGCTAGCTCTTCATCGGAAAGGGTGCCCTGAAGCGGCTTGTAAACCAAATCATGCTCCACCTCCGACCAGGCATGCATCAGAACGGACGCCACCTGGATTTCCAGGCGGACAGGGGCATATTTTATCCGGCTTTTATCCAGGGAATCTTCCTTCATGGAAGCCCGGTAATGGGTGGCCCAGTAGCCGGAAAAACGTTTGTTGTAGGAAGGCTGTTTGGACTGCACCGGAAATTTCTTGGTTTCAGCCACCATAAACAGGTTGTTGATGACCCGATCCGCTTTGGCACGGTCGCCGGGGAAATAGAGGGACACGCGTACGCCGGAAAGGTCGGCGATATCCGCATAGATTTCGCTCATGTTTTTGTAGGGAGTTTCCCGTTTTTCATTCCGTTGCGTCACCTTGATTTTGAGCCGGCTGGGGCTCTTGGCGCGCGAGGTTACCATGGCGCGGATACCGGAGGAGCGCAGGGCATCCTCCAGCATTTCGGCGGCAATGCGTCCTGCTGTTTCGTAAAAGTTTATTTTCTTCTTGTAATTTTCTATAAATTGATTTATCAGATCCATATTGATTGCCTCTTAATTGTGTCTTACGGTCACAGCCAATCCTCATTGGGCAGGGACTGGCCGCCATCGGAATATATGATCGTATTTGTTTTATATTCAAAAATCAAATCGTCATAGTCAGTGGAATATAAAAACCTTGTTTCATTTAAATCCTCATAAATATCCAGATAAATGCCTTCCTCCACAGAGGTCTCATCCGGGCCGACGCTGATGTCGGTGAGATCGCAGGGAAGGGTAAGGAATTCTTGCCCGGCGCTGTTGCTCATATGGACAGAACCCTGGATTTCAACGATAGTTCTGTCTGCGCTGTTGTTGGTAACTTCAAAAATAAAGTAGCAGCGGGGAAGGGTCACATCCGGGGCAGCGCCTTTTTCCACGTTGATTTTATCCGTTATAGTAACCTCTGCGGGCTTCTTGCTTTTGGCCGCCTGCTTTTCCTTTTCTTCCCGGATGCTGCGGAACTGTTCCAGCACATTCTGAAGGATGGAATCCGGCTTTTTGCTTTCTTCCAGGCGGGAGCTTATAACGGCCGGATTTTCAGTAATCCCCACATTTACAGCGCCGTGCCTGCCCGGCCCTCCGCCGGACTGCAGCAACAAAATAAGCAGAACTATATTTACAGTCGCCAGGATGCCGATGGCAACAGCGCATATTATTATTATTTTCCTTTTGGATTTAGAGTCCTTTTTTTCAGTAATCATCATAACTATCCCCCCCATATCAATTTGTTTTTATTATAATGGAGTACGGGCAAATATACAATCAAAAACGAACAGCAGCCTGAGCGGTGCCTATACAGAAATAAATAGCCTGATCTTCAGAGAATCTTAATGGGAAGTGAAGAAAGTTTTATAATTAACAGGTTATGATGGAAGCAGATAAAAGAAAACTGTCTGAAAGGGGAGGATGAGGGAATGTTATTTATCCTGAATTTGGCAATAGGAGCCGGCAGCGGACTGGCGCTTTCCATTCCTTTTCTGGGATGGCTGGAGGGCACGGTGCATAATAGGATGCGCAACACGGCGCAAAAGGGTATGGCACAGTGCAGTACGGCTCAGGGGAAAGGAAAGTGTGAAATAAGCGGATGGCATACGGCGGGTGTCTTTCTGTTTGCATTTTTGCTGGCTGGTATTCTGACGCTGACAGGGGTGCCGGCGTTTCAGGAATTTCATTTTGACGCTAATATCAATATGATTCCTATGGCGGAATTTTTCAGTAATTCCAGACAATATTTTGAAAACACGCTGCTGTTTATGCCCCTGGGCTTTCTTGTCCCCCTGCTTTGGCGGCGGGAACAGATGGTGGAAAAGACGGTGAGCATCGGCTTCCTCTTTTCTCTGTTTATTGAGGCTGCGCAGTTATTCTCCTTCCGGGCTACAGATATTGATGATCTGCTTATGAATACTATGGGCACATGGCTGGGATATCTGCTGTTTCTGGCAATAAACCGTATTTTTCCCAGGACGTGCGGCAGATTCGGTGTGGGAGAAAAGCCGGAGCCCGGAAGTCTGTGGGCAGTGGAGGAAGCAGGCGGTCAGGAGGCGAAAGCGGAAGGAAATGTGCAAGGAAATGCGGAGGATGCCTGTATGAAGGCACAGACTGTGAATGAGGAATGCTGCGGCAGTAAAAGCTGTGGGAATAAAGGCTGCGGAAATAAAAGCTCCGGCGCGGAAAGTCCCGTCTGCCGATACGAGATGGAGCTTTCCTTTGCCATTGTCATTCTTATTATGATGACCCTGCAGCCGTTGTTTGGCAGTGTTCTCTGGAACATTTGGTATGACCTCCGGTAAATCAAGTAGGATATCCGGAGGGGAACCTCCGCCGGAATAACCGGCAGAAGTCAGAATACCCTTGTCGTCCATTTGGTGCAGTCCCAGACATCGGTTGCCAGCCCGTCATAAAATTCAGGTTCGTGACAAACCATGAGAATGCTTCCCCTGTACTCCTGAAGCGCGCGCTTCAGTTCGGCTTTTGCATCCACGTCCAGATGGTTGGTAGGCTCGTCCAGAAGCAGGATGTTGGTTTCCTTATTGATGAGCTTGCACAGACGTACCTTTGCCTGCTCGCCGCCGCTTAAGACCTTTACCATGCTTTCGATATGTTTTGTGGTCAGCCCGCATTTCGCCAGGGCGGAGCGGACCTCATACTGGGTGAAACCGGGGAATTCCTGCCAGATTTCCTCAATACAGCTGGTGGATATATCCGGCGGCATCTCCTGTTCAAAATAGCCTATGCTCAGATAATCCCCCTGCTCTACGGCGCCGGAAAGAGGCGGGATCAGGCCGAGTATACTTTTTAAAAGCGTGGTTTTACCTATGCCGTTGGAACCGATGAGGGCGATTTTCTGACCCCGTTCCATGGACAGGTTCAGCGGCGTGGAAAGCGGCTCGTCATAACCGATCACCAGATCCTGCGTGGTAAAAATGTAACGGCCGGGGGTACGGGCCTCTTTAAAATGAAATTCCGGCTTAGGCTTTTCGCCGGCAAGCTCAATCACATCCATTTTATCCAGTTTTTTCTGACGGGACATGGCCATGTTCCTGGTGGCGACCCGTGCTTTGTTTCTGGCTACAAAATCCTTGAGATCCGCAATTTCCTTCTGCTGCTTGTTGTAAGCGGCCTCCAGCTGCGACTTTTTCATGGCATAGACTTCCTGGAATTTGTCATAATCCCCTACATAGCGTGTCAGGGCCTGATTATCCATGTGGTAAATCAGGTTGATAACGCTGTTTAAGAAAGGAATGTCATGAGATATCAGGATAAAGGCGTTTTCATAATCGTTCAGATACCGTTTCAGCCATTCGATATGTTCTGCGTCCAGATAGTTGGTAGGCTCGTCCAGGAGAAGGATATCGGGTTTCTCCAAGAGCAGCTTGCCAAGCAGAACCTTGGTGCGCTGCCCGCCGCTTAAGTCCGCTACATCCTTGTCCAGGCCGATATCCGCAAGGCCCAGGGCGCGCCCCACTTCCTCCACTTTGGCATCTATCATATAAAAATCATGCATGGTAAGCATATCCTGGATTGTGCCCAAATCTTCCATATATACTTCCAGCTCTTCCGGGGTGGCTTCCCCCATCTTATCGCATATTTCATTCATCTGGGCTTCCATTTCAAACAGGAAGGAAAAGGCGGAAGCCAGAGTTTCCCGGATGGAAGTGCCCTTTTCCAGTACTGTGTGCTGATCCAGATAGCCCACACGGACATTTTTGGCCCATTCCACTTTGCCTTCATCAGGCATGAGCTTTCCGGTGATAATATTCATAAAGGTAGATTTCCCCTCGCCGTTGGCGCCGATCAGGCCAATATGTTCTCCCTTGAGCAGGCGGAAGGAAACATCATGAAAAATGGCTCTGTCACCAAAGCCATGGGAAAGATGTTCAACATTTAAAATACTCATACGGACATTCTCCTATAATACAGCTATAATGTTCTATGCGGGAGCGGCCCGTTCCGGCGGTTAAGTGCCGTTGCGGAGCGTCCGACGACGCAAGTATATCATAAGAAACGCCTGTTGACCAGAGGTTTATTATCGCAGCTGCCGCAGAAAAGGGACCATTTTCGGAAGCTGAAAGCAAGGATTAAGGTACCGGCCAGGGCAGTGACGGCCCAAACGCTGATTGTAGCATGCCAGCCGTAATGATCGGAGATGGCCCCGGAGGCTGCGGTGGACAGAGAGCTTCCTATATAAGTAGAAGCGTTGAGTATGCCGGATATGGTGGCAACCCTGCGGAAGCGGGCGAAATGCCTGGGCACCCGGCTGATCAGCATCAGGTTGATTCCGTACATGCTTCCTGTTATTAAAGTCATCATGGTAACGCTTAACGTAGGGGCGGTATTGTAAACTGGGAGCAGGATAAAGCAGGAAAGCGCAGCGCAGGCAAAAAGCAGGGTTGCCGTCAGAAGTTCATTTTTCAGTTTTTGTAACAGAGAGGATGCGATCATGATGCTGAATATACTGAAAATCGGCAGAACTGCTGTGGTCAGGATAGACAGGGAGGTGCTCAGCCCAAAGGTATCCGTAATATAAGCAGGCATCCAGGTAGTGATGCCGTCCCGCAGAATACCATGGAGAACAATGGCAAACAGGATGGGAACCAGGGAAGCCTGGATAACCAGGGAAGAAAGCTTTACCGGATTTTCGTTCCCCACTTCCAGGTACAGGGCGGAAATGGCATTGGTTCCGTCAGCCTGCATTTTCCGGATGCTGATGGTCCAGACAAAGGCGGAGGCAATTCCAAAGAATGCCGGAAGCAGGAAAGCAAGCTGCCAGCCGGAAAAACGGATACAGGCGGGCGCAAGCACATATACGGCGATCATACCGGCGGATGAAGCAACGGATACCTGGACACAGCACTTTTTATAGCCCTCTTCATCCAGGGCTTCAGCCATGATTCTTACCAGAGGGGGCCAGAGCATGGACTGGAAAAAACCATTCAGGCACCAGAGCGGGATAATGACCTCCATACGAGGGAAAAGAGCAGCAAGGAGGTTGCAGAGGGAGGTGGCGGCCAGCCCCGTAAAAATCATTTTCCGGGGCTGGAATTTATCTCCCAGGAAGCCGCAGAGCAGCTGTCCGATCCCATAGGTAACAAAACATCCGGTTACCGGCAATCCGGCAAGGCTTTTGCTGATTCCAAGAGAACGCTGTATTTCAGCCAGACAGGCCGCATAATTTAACCTGGTCAGATAACTGGCAAAATAGACCAGGCAGCATAGGAAGCAGAAAAATTTCATCTGCCGCCCGGATTTGAGTCTGTTCAGCATAGCAGGCTTTTGCCCTCCCATTCTCTGGCAGCCGCAGCCCCAAGGAGCTGTGTAACAGTAGGTGCAATATCACAGATACCAGGCTGCTCCAGAACAGCACCCGGCTGGAAACAGGAACCAATGCAAACAAGAGGTATCAGCATATCTTCTTTATCAAGAGACCCATGGCTGCGGCCATGTCCACCATGATCCGCGGTGAAAATAATCGTATACTCTTCCATGAAACGTTCCGTAAGCCGCTGAACCTCATCCAGGGACTGACGGCAGGCCTTCCTATATTCTTCGCCCATCCATCCGAACTCATGCCCTGCACTGTCGGTCAGTCCCAGATAGACAAATGCAAAATCCGGTTTTTCCGACTCAATAAATTCAAGTGCATTCTGCGTAACCATCTCATTGGCCTTTTCATAGGAATAAACATGCCCTGCGGCAAAATAGCTGTAGGCAAGGCTGGAGGGGCGGCTTAAATCCCGCAGCTCTTCCCAGTTATAGAAAAAAGCACAGGTTTTCCCGGCCGCGGCCAGCTGCTCACACAGCCCGTTTACAGGACGGACCTGAGGAACATAGGTATTGGTAAGAATGCCGTGACGATCAGGTGAAACACTGTGGAATAGCGACATATGACAGGGGAGCGTAACGGAAGGATAAACGGTTTCTGTTTCCAGGGAATAGCTTCCCAGCTCCAGCAGCCGCTGTCCATAAGGATGGCCGCAGGTGGTTAATGCGTCGGGACGGAAACCGTCCGCAAGGATGAGGATTACTTTCTGATTCATATACTATGCCTTTCTGCCCGCCTTTTGCGGACCCTCATATTAATATTTTATAATATTTATGGATGCCTTTTTATAGGCTTCCAATATTTCATCAGGAAGACCGGAATCGGTCAGATAAAGGAACCGTGGGTTCAGATCACAGATTTTCAGCGCAGCGCAGGTTTCAAATTTGGAACTGTCAGCCTGCACTATTATCTGATCCGAAATATCAATAAGAGCGCGCTGCACCGCCACCAGCTCATGAATGTGATCGCTGATCCCAAAATCCAGGGAAATTGCGGAGGGAGCAATAAAATACTTGGAAACATGCAGCTGCCTTATCATATCCAGGGTCAGATGCCCGTAAAAAGTCTTCTCATCCGGCATATAGAACCCTCCCGTAAGGATGGTCTGGAACCCTTCCTTTCCGGAAAGAATCTGAAAAACCTGAAGAGAATTCGTCACCACGGTAAGCTCATGAAAATGCTCACAAAGCAATGCCGCCAGCTCAAAAGAAGTGGAGCCCGTATCCAGGGAAATACAGTCCCCCTCACGGATATAAGGAATTGCTGCCAAAGCCAGCCTCCTCTTTTCCTCCCTGTGCTCCGTGACACGGGCAGAAAGGCTGCTGTAGCTCTGCATCTTCCGAACCGTTATAGCTCCCCCGTGCACCCTCTTCAGGGCCCCCTGCCTCTCCAGATACTCCAAATCCCGCCGTATCGTCTCCAGAGAAACCTGAAAGGCATCCGTCAATTCCGCAACCGTAACAGAAGAACGCCTCTCCAGCATCTCCGCAATCTTAATCCGTCTCTCATTTGCAAACATATACACTCATCTCCACACAAACACAATTATTTCCACATAAATGTATCACCGCACCTACCACTTGTCAACCATAAAAATATTTTTTAACTAGATAAATCAATACAAAAATTTTACATAATTCCACCTGATTATCGCCTCTAAACCCCTGCCCAATTCCCGGATAATAATCCCTCCTTTCCCGTCCGCCCTTCTTATGCTCGGTTCGCCTCCGGATTTCGGGGTCCCTGAGCAGTTGGGGAGCTGCCGTTTTGTGCTGGCAGGGGGGTTTTCAGAACCATAAGAAAAAATGGTGATGGCTTCTTACTGTGCTTTTCCGGCATACCGCTGCCGCCCTTAGTGGCTTGTCCGACGAGTGGAAGCCACATCGACTGCCAAGACGCAGCCGCTGCAGCCGATGTGGCTGCAACGAGAAGTTCAGCCACGCTGGCAGCGGTATGCCGGAAAAACACAGTTAGAACCATCCCATTTTTGAATTGGTTCTGAAAACCCCCCTGCCAAAGCAGCTAGCTCCCCTAGCGGCTTAGACCCGAAAGTCCGGGCTCAAACCTATATGTTAAATCTGAGTGAAGCTTTCTTTAAGATTTTATGTATTTTGTTGTAAATATGGATATATACGTATATGATGGGTGGAAGAAATGGGAAAATGCGGCATCCTCCTGAGAGGAAGTTTACATAACATGTTGGAAAAGGAAAGAAAGGAGCTGATGAAATGAAGTTCAGGGAAGATGGAACTTTTCATATATTACAGTTTGCAGATATACAGGAATTGCCTGAGGCGTCGGAGGATACCATGGCGCTTATCAGAAGAGCGCTTGATACGGCCCGGCCGGATCTGGTGGTGCTCACCGGTGATCAGCTGAAGGGTTACAGCCGTGCATTCAGGAAGAAGCCCGGGCAGACAGAAAAAGCAATACGGGGCATACTGGAGCCGATTGTGTCCAGGGGCATCCCCTTTGCCGTAACCTTTGGGAACCATGACAGGCAGAGCGGAATGAGCAACGAGGAACAGATGGGAATTTACCGCAGAATTCCGGGCTGTGTGGACTGGCTGAACAGCCGGGGACAGGAGATACTTCATGGGCCGGAGGAAGGCACCTTTGCCATAGGGATACAGAATTTTGAAGAGACAAAGACGGTGATGGCCGTTTACCTGCTGGATTCCCAGGGAGACGCCGCCGGTGGTGGCTGTCAGACCCTCCATCCCAAGCAGATCTACTGGTACAAGGCGGCAAGGGATACCTTCGCGCAGGTTCATGGCGGCCTGGTGCCGGGAATTGTGTTCCAGCACATTCCCATGCCCGAGTATTACCGGCTCCTGCGCAGAGTGGATAAGAAAACCAGGGGCGCAATCCGTACCTACCGTACCCATGCCAACGAGTATTACCTTCTGGATGAGGAAAAATGCGATGGCGGCAGCTTCCGGGAGGCGGTAAGCGCGCCTGACAACAATGCCAGGGAATTTGAAAGCCTTCGTGAAAAAGGAGATATTTTTGCCGTATACTGCGGTCATGATCACAGAAACAGCTTTGTGGGAAACTGGGGCGGAATTGATTTGGGCTATACGCCCTCCTGCGGTTTTCATGATTATGGCGACGGTGTCAGCCGGGCGGTCAGGGAACTGATATTCCATGAGGAAAATCCGGCGGACTATGAGACAAGGTTGCTGACCTATAAGGAACTGGTGGGAAGCAGGCCGTCGCATCCCTTTCGGGATTTTGTATACAGCCATATCCCGGCTACCAGAGAGGAGGCGCTGGAAAAGGTAAAAAAGTATCTGCTTTTTACCGGACTGGCGATAGCGGTTGTGCAGACGTTAAGGAGCGCGGCCAAAAAGAACGGCGGAAAGAAATAGAATAAAAAGACATGGCGGAGGACACCGGAAAAAGGTGCCCTCCGTTATTTTTCCATGAAAAAGGCATCCTGCAAAATCAAAAGCCTTCAGGAAAGTCCGCATACGCCGTAAAACAGCGGAATGCCGCATTTGGCAATACCGCGCCGCAAAAGCCGAACAGGAAACGGTTGGGCGAAGGAATTGGATTGTAAGAAAATTGTAAGAGTTTTATCGGAATTTTAACAAGATTTGTCCTTTAAGATCAGGGTAAAGAAAAACAGGACAGCAAGGCCTGAGGAAAGGATAATTTATTATGAAAAGAAAACCGGGAATGAAAACGCTTGCCCTGCTTTTGACAGCGGGCATGCTTTTTACAGGCTGCGGAGGAAGCGCAGGAAACACACCGGAGGAAGAGCCGGAAACAGGCGGCAGCGGAAAAACCATGGGGAGATATATGGAGGAAGCGGTGGGGATGCCGGAGGATATGATGCGCAATGCCGGAATAACCCGTCTGACGGACGGCAGTCTCCAGATATTTGACTATAATAACGGCCCCTGCATTTCCCAGGACGAAGGCAGAACCTGGACAAGGAAATACGATGACTGGACGGGAATGGTGGGAAACGCCTACTATATGAATGCTGCAATGGCGAAGGACGGCACGTTATTTTTAATGTACAGCAGCTACGAAGAATCGGCTGATGAGGAAACGGAACAGGCATCAGAAACTGACAATCTGTTTAAAATGGATTATCGCTATATGATAGTTTCCCCGGAAGGAGAGATGCGGGATCTTCCGGTCCCCTTTAATCTGGACAATTATGAAATCCTCACAAATTGCTGGTACACACCGGATAACAGACTGTTTGCCAGCCAGGGCGGAGCCGTTTATGAAATCAATCAGGAGGACGGAGCGTTAACAAGGCTGTTTGACACGGAAGGGGACGTGGAGCTGGCCTGTTTTTCGGAAACACGGATGGCAGCATTTACGACTACCAGGGCCTACAGCTATGATTATGTCAATGGAGAACTCCTGGAACAGGATGACGGGCTGGACAGCTTTGTGCAAAAACAGATGACCGATGGTATGGATACGATTTTTTATACCAGCGGAAATTATAAGTTCATTGCCGCATTAGATAAGGAAAACAACCTGTACCTGGGCTGTGACGAAGGTATTTACAGCTATAAGGAGGGAGAGGGCATAAAGCTGCTGCTGGAAGGCGGACTTTGCTCCCTGGCAGATCCTTCCGTAGCCAAATACGGTATGCTTGCAGAGGAGGGGCCTGTATTCCTCATGCTTTTGGGAAGCGGTGTTTCCCGGTTTGCTTTTGATGAAACAGTACCTTCCGTACCGGATAAGGAGCTGCTTGTATACAGCCTGAAGAAAGACAGAACCATCCAGCAGGCGGTATCCTTATCAGAAAGAGCACAATGATGTTTATGTAAGATATGAGGGTTGGCATGTCCGGAGATAATGGGCTGACCGCAGAGGATGCAGTCAAAGCGCTGAATACGGAAATCATGGCGGGAAAAGGGCCTGATGTGCTTTGTCTGGACGGACTTCCGCTGGATTCCTACTTATCAAAGGGAATGCTGGCCGACTTAAGTGATACTCTGAAGGCAGCAGAGGAAAAGGAAGAGTTCTTTAACAATATCACAAGAGCATTTGAAAAAGATGGAAAAATTTATGCGCTTCCCACCCGTTTCCGGATCCCCCTGCTTGTGGGTAAACAGGAAACCCTGGCGGGAATCCAGGATCTGCAATCCTTCGCGGATGCCTGTGAAAAACTCAGGGCGGAAAGCCCGGATGGTTCCATTCTGTCCGCTTATCAGCCTGATATTGTACTCCGTATGCTGGCCCTGGCCTGTGAGCCTTCATGGAGCAGGGAGGATGGTACACTGGAAGAGGCGGCGGTACAGGAATTTTTAACCCAGGCAAAACGGATTTATGATGCGGAAATAAGCGGTATCTCCGAAAGCGATATGGAGGATTTCCTGGAATCCAACAGAAGCAGAGGGGATGAAGGCGGAAGTTACGCGGAAACCGCGCTTGATATTTCCTTCAGTATTATGAATTTCCTGACAAGATCCCAGGAACAGTTCGGGTTAGGGAATACGCAGCAGGTGAGCCTTGATTTTACCAATGTAATTTCTATTCCCAGGGTAAGAAAAGAAATCGTCTTTACTACGCCTTCCTTCCAGAATTCAAAGGTTTTCCAGGCGGAATCCATTATGGGAGTATCCGCAAAAGCGGCCCGGCCGGAAATGGCGAAGGATTTTATACAGACGCTTTTATCCTACGAGGTAATGGCCTCACAGGAGGAACCGTATCCGGTAAATAAGGCCAGCTTTGATCGGATGTTCTATACGGAAATGGATCTGGACACTCCGTTTGGCTCCTATGGTATTGCAAAGGAGGACGGAAGCGTGCTCATGCTGGATCTGTACTGGCCCAATGAGGAGGAACAAAAAAGCCTGAAGAATCTGGTTTCTTCCCTGGATACGCCTTATCTTCCTGACAGCCGAATTGAACAGGCCGTTGTGGCGGCAGGCACACAGGTGCTGAACGGCGAGCTGAGTGTGGAAGAAGGAGTGGCGCAGATAAAGCGGAAGGTACAGCTGTATCTGGCTGAATAGGAAAATGAGGAAACAAAGAAGAAACAAGAATATTGCCTGTCTGTATTTTCTGCTTCCAAGCTTTCTGGGGGTCATCGTGTTTGTGCTGGCCCCCTTTGCGGATGTCTGCAGGCGTTCCTTAACGACCGCGGTGACAGGGGAATTCAGAGGAATTGATAATTATAAACAGGTATTTGAAAATAAGGCGTTTTGGCTGGCGGCGGGAAATACGGCAAAATTCGTTCTTGTCTGCCTGCCGCTGCTCATCGGGCTGGGCCTGATTATCGCCTGTTTTCTCAGCCGTTTTACCCGGATACATTTTCTGAAATCTGCCTTTCTCTTTCCCATGGCGGTGCCGGCGGCCACAGTAGTGCTGGTTTGGAAGCTGATTTTTGACAGGCAGGGGTTTTTGAATCTGTTTCTTACCAGGCTGGGGGAAGCGGCATACAGCGCAGGGGTGCTGCAAAGCGCCCCTCTGTGTTTGACATTGATTATATGGGGACGGGCGCGGCTTTCTGGGTGCTGGTGTTCAGCTACATATGGAAAAATCTCGGGTATACAGTAGTGCTGTGGCTTACGGGAATCCTGTCCATTTCCACGCAGATACGGGAAGCGGCCAGGGTTGACGGGGCCGGGGAATTCACGTGCTTTATCAGGATAATCATGCCCAATCTGAAACCTGTCCTTTATACGATTACAGTGCTTTCCTTCCTGAATACTTTCAAGGCCTTCCGGGAGGCTTATCTGGTGGCAGGATCGTATCCGGATGAAAGCATGTATCTGTTGCAGCATCTGTTCAATAACTGGTTTACAAATCTGGATTTTGACAAGATGGCGGCGGCAGCAGTTATCCTGGGTTTTATACTGTTCGCGGCGATACTGCTTCTGCAGAAGCTGTGGGACGAAGGAGAGTGAAAGGCATATGAGGGGTGTTGGCATCCAAAATCGAAGGAAGAAAAGCGGGCATATATATGCCCTGGCCGGAAAGATATGCAGACAGACGGCAAGAGCATTATTAATGGGGGTTCTTATTTTTACCGGCCTGTTTATCTGCTCTCCTGTTCTGCTATTGCTTTCAGGCTCCATGACCGGGGAATATGAGCTGACACAGGCGTTTAAATCGGTGCTTTCCGGGGGAAGCGGTTTTATTAACTGGACGGTGCTGCCGGAGTTTCCCACACTGGGTAATCGGAGGCTGCTTTTTATTCTCCCAGTTTTTTATCCTGTTCTGGAATTCTATCAAAATGGTGCTCATCATCCTGGCGGGCCAGATGGTGATAGCGGTGCCGGCGGCATGGGCCTTTGCGGTTTACAGATTTCCTTTCCGCAGGCTTTTGTTTACCCTGTATATTGTTTTAATGCTGATACCATTTCAGGTGACCATGCTGTCCTCATATCTGGTGCTGGACCGGCTGCATCTTATGGATACGCAGGCTGCCGTCATACTTCCTGCCATTTTTTCCACTTTCCCTGTGTTTCTGATTTACAGAGGGTTCGCATTCATCCCGGCTGCTGGAGGCCGGAAGGATGACGGCGCAGGAGAGCTTGGACTTTGTAAGGATAGGGCTTCCGCTGGGCTCCTCAGGGAATCCTTTCCGCATTTGTGCTGGGCTTTCTGGAGTATTGGAATATGATTGAGCAGCCGCTTACCTTTTAAAGAGTAAAGAATTGTGGCCGCTGTCCTATATCTGCCCGAAATCGGGCTGACGCAGGCGGGCTTTGCATTTCCGCATCGGTGGTGACGCTGATCCCTGCGGTCTTTGTTTTTCTGCTGGGACAGGATTATCTGGAACAGGGGATTGCTATGAGCGGATTGAAGGAATAGGAGAGATAAGTCATGGAATTTCTGAAGAAAAAGAAAAAAATCCTGTATGCCGGCTGTGTATTTTTTGTGATTATGTTTTTATGCACGCTGTTATCAAAGGGGATTTACGGAGCGAGTCTGCCGCAGGTGGAGACGGAAAAGCCGGAAAAAAGGGCGCTCGGCCATATGGTGGAGGCGGAAGGTATGGTAACAGCCAACCGGGAGGTGGCTGTGGATACCGTCAGCGGCCTGAAGGTCAATCAGATTTATGTAAACCTGGGAGACAGCGTTTCTGCGAATACATTGTTGTTTGATGTGGATCAGGAGGATTTGAAGGAAAAAATATCGGAACAGGAGCTTGCGATCAAAAAGCTGGAGATGAGCAATGAGCAGGCAAGGCAGCAAAAGGAGCTTGATGCCCAGAAGGAGCGGCTGGCCCAGAACCGTTCCCTGGAGGATTATGCGCTTGCGGATACGGAGGAGGACAGGAAAATAGAGCAGGCGGGGGATGCTGTGGCGAAGGCGGAAGAAAAGCTGGATGAGCATCTGAATAACCAGCCCAGGCAGACCCCGGATGAGGAACGGAACCAGAAAAAAGAGGAGTATAAGGACTGGGACAGCCGGATGAAGGATTTACAGAAGCAGCAGATAAGCGCAAATTCGGAGCTGGAAGCGGCTAAGGCGGAGGAAGAGGCGGCCCGGAAGGCACTGGATGATTATATCGCCGCCCACGGTGATTCCGGCGGCGGAGACGGTGACAGCGGATCTGACAGTTCGGGCGAGGATAACAACAGCGGATCCGGCAGCTCCGGTGCAGCGGACAGCCATATGACGGTGGACAGGAGGCGGTCCGGGAAAATACGGCGCAAAGCAGGGAAGGCCAGGCATCAGGCGGCAGTGTAAGCGGGAATGATGGCGGTTCGGACGGCAGTGGAACAGCTGGGGGTGATTCAGCTGGCGGCGGTTCCGGCCCTGCGGCAGATCCTGAACGGGAGCGGCTGGAGGAAGCGCTGAAGGCGGCTGAAGCCAGGAGAGAAAGCGCGGAAAGAAGAGTTAAAAGCATAGAAGAGGAGCTGGCGAAGGGAAATGTGGATACAAAGACCAAGCCGGACTATGCAAACGAAGATTCTGCCTGGGAAAACTGGGAGAGTACAAAGAAAAGCCTGGAGGATTCCGTAGACAGTGCAAAGCAGAATCAGGAAAACAGCGTTTGGGATAAGCTGGACGCCATGCTTGAGGCAAAACGGAAGGTAGAGGACTCAACGCTTGCAGCGAATCCGGATTTGACTCTGGAAATGAACCAGATGGAGATTGCTTACCGGAATGAAATCCTGCAGAAGTACGTGCAGCTCCAAAAAGCAGACGGACAGGTATTCAGCGAGGATAACGGCATCGTAACCAAAATCAAAGTATCCTCCGGCGAAAGAGTGCCGGACGGCGCTTCCATGGTTCTGGCCGATCTGGATGAAAGCTTTAAATTCCGGACTACGCTCACCAGGGAGGAGAAGAAGTATGTGGATATCAATGATACGGTTTCCCTGAAGCTGGGTAACAGCGGCAGAACCGTGGAAGGACAGGTTGCCTATCTGGCGGAAAGCGAAAGCACGCCGGGCAGCTATGATGCCATAGTTTACCTGCCCCCCGGCGAAGGCGCGGTAGGACAGAGCGGAACCATGACGGCTTCCTCCCAGTCACAAAGCTATCCCCTGACTATTCCGGCAAAGGCGGTTTATACTGATAACGGCATTTCTTATGTTTTTGTACTCAGAAAACAGCAGGGAATTTTGGGAGAAGAACTTGCCGCAAGCCGCGTAAACGTAAATGTACTGGACAAGAACAATAAATTTGCCTCCATTGAAGAAGGAACAATAGATGCGGATACGGAAATTATAGTAGATACGACAAAAGCCCTTGAAGAGGGGGCAGTGGTACGTTACGGCAGCAGGAAGGAATAGCGATTATTTTTTAATGTTTATTTGAAGGGCAACCGTCTATCGGCAGCACCAATATAATATAATCATGGCACTGCCTTGCCTGATTTGCAATATTTTCAGGAAACAAGATTAAAAATATGCAGAAAAATACGGGAAACCCTTGACAAAGCCAAAGGCGCCTGTTATTATAGGCAGGACTGAAGCCGTGTCATTCGGACATGTTAAAGCTTCAGTTACAGAAAGAAAGAGAGGAAATGTATGTTAATTGCAGCCAATGTGAGGAAGACAGGCGAATAGCGTGTTAAGGCAGAGACGGGTTTTTGCGTCGTTCTGGGAGTCTGCCCTGATGAGTTCCGAACAGGTTGCGTAGACACATACTTTAAAAGTATAGAGGCATAATCCTGATTGCGGGATGCCTTTTTGCATTATTTTGCATTTGAAAGAATGTAAAGCAGGCATTGTCATAAGAATACTGCAGCAAAGCTCAGATTTCCCACAGTAGCTGCGGACATCCCGTCCTTTGGCTGGCCAGAAAGGCGCGCTCCATAGACTTGCCGTCCCGCGATAATAAAGAAAAACGTCCCGGTTCAGGAACTACGTCCGTTTAGCGTCTCTCAAGTATAGTGAGCCGCCGGTGAATATGAAGGAATGAAACAGACGCCGCTATACAGCCTTGTCTTCCCACAAATCTGAAAAACAATTGAAAGAAACAAAAACAGGCGGCGGTTCAGCCGTCTGAACTGTAAGAAAAATGGGGAGAATCAATATTATGAACGAAAACAACGATATGAATGAAATGCTGGAATTTCGCAGAATAAAGGAAATGCTGGTAAAAAATGCAATGACGGAAAAGGCCGCGCAGCGGTTTGAACAAATGGAGCCTTTCCTGGATCAGGCCAGGGCGGAGGCCGCCCTGCAGGAGACGACAGAGGCCAGGAAGGTTCTGGATACTGGGAACCCCGCCCTTTTCGGATACGGCAGGAGTAAGGGAAGCCGCCCAGGGGAGGCAAAAGCGGGAAGGATGCTGACCCCGGATCAGCTGGAGAGCGTCAGGCAGTTTGCCGTACTTTCCCTGCGGCTGACCCGTTACCTGGAGCCGATGCAGGGAGCTTGCCCCCGGTATGGCCGGATTTGCTGCCGGCTTCCAGGACTTAAGCGCGCTTCAGGAAGAGATCGAACGCTGTATCCGGGGCGGCCGTGTGGATGATTATGCCAGTAAGACACTGCGCAGCATACGTCAGAAAAAGGAACAGGCGGAGGGGCAGATCAGGACGAAGCTGGACACCATGCTCCGCAGCAGCCGGAAGTATTTTTCGGAAAGCTTTGTTTCCATGAGAAACGGCAGGTTCACATTGCCTGTAAAAAGAATACAAAAGCCAGGTCCCCGGAACTGTAGTGGATGCTTCGTCCACAGGCGCTACCTTTTTTATAGAGCCAACCGCGGTATCAAAGCTCCGCGAG
>SCPN01000481.1_pt1 | contig 74305 bp, 90 predicted proteins | sample 6106831 | NCBI WGS metagenome assembly SCPN01 (sample SAMN10720447, study PRJNA508395) | human gut metagenome | isolation source: Participant 1, 0 month
AAAGAATCAATTTCTTTAATCAATATATCCCATGCCGGTAATTGCGGTTTACAACTAGTACATCCTATTGAATCAACATACGTCAATATCTTATATTCACTGTTAAGATTATAATATATAGTATCCCTCAACATTGTTGTAAAATATATTTTTAGGGAACAAATTTCTTCTGTTCCCACTTTCAAAAGAGAAGTTATATTACTATCATTTCTATTTGAACATGATATCAATATTAATAGCAATAATATGAAAATTCCACCTTTCATTACTGTCCGATTATTAAAATGAAAATTCCACGACATGAAATTCAGGCGAGCTACTAATTCCATAAATCTTTTTATGGATTTTGTCAACAGCAAAATTTATGATTCCTTGATCTAAAGAATATATTTTTTGAGGAGAGCCATCCCATCCAAAAACCAATATACGATCCGGTAATTCCGCTTCCTTTGCATCCGGATTCCAAGGCTTACCATTAAATAATACAAAAAAATCATCTCCAACATTATATGGAAAAAAATATGCATCTTTGTTATCTTTATCAGGAGTAGCGGCAATAGCATTACCATTATGGAATTCCTTAAAACGCGCATACGATTGCTCAGGTCCATGAATTCTTTTTTTCAATTGCCCGTTTTGATCATAGATATCAATTAAATCTGTCCATTTATAACAAACAGCAATCCTATCTTTCATATTAGTTACAAAAGAAAATTTAAAAGCCTCCAATTTTTCATCATCAGTATATGACAAGCCTGCCACTTCTGGATAATAACCGAATTCACTGACTTTATTTCCTGTATTATTAAATTTTATAAATTGATTCTTTGGATTATAAGTCGAACCCTATTAAACAATCAGAAAGTAAACCAACTTCACCATATGCCTGTAATTCTAATGTTTTTCTTTCTATAGGAAGTGTATTTTCATTTGAAATAAAATCTGTTGTATCATATGTGAATAACGTAAAGGTGGCAACATCGAATATTATGATTTGATTCTCATCAAATTTTATAATAGAAGGACGAATCATTTCGTTCGGTCCTTGTCCTAAAGAAATCCGCTGACCTATTTTTCTTTTAGAATTTAAATCAAAAAGATGAAACAATTTCTTCTCCATTGGATTCATTGTTACTAAAATAGTATCACAGACATAAACACGCATAGGTTTTAATACTTCTTTATCTGATAAAAATACTTTCCCTGTCAATTTTTGGATAGATGTAAAATCCTTATATTCAATAGTAATTGCATCTTGATAGTTACTTCCATTCTTATCTGAACAAGCAAACCAAAACTATAAAAAACAGTATTATATATGATTTATGGATATTCATTGTATTATTATATATTTATTATTAGGCTATATAAAAACATATTAACAATGTCTCTACATAGCCTATTAAACCAATCGATTATCTATCGCCTTATTCTACTATCATAACAAGTAGTAAAAGTATTATTTGTATATCGAATTATACATGTATCAAAATAGCTGGTCATACAATAAGTTTCACAATCGCTCTGAGAACCTTCACCTGAACTAGCCAATGCTTCTATATTAGCCAAAGCCAAGTCCGACAACTTTACATTATTTTGTGAAGTATATACATTATATCCTGTGATAGCGGCAATAGCAACAACGGCAATAATACTCATTATTTTTTGTTTCATCCTTCAATGATTTTTAGTTTACAATTTATTTTTCTTCTGTATCTATCCTTTCAACAGAATAGCAATAGTTTGCTACATTAATTTTTTATTCTTATGTTTGCATCGGAATCTTTTTAAAGGTTTAGGAGCAGATGATATGTAAGCAAATCCGGCAAGATGAACAAACTCATCATTCTGCTCCTTTTAATCAAGTTAATTCTCTCATTCAACCAAAGCTAAACTTTAGTATTGGCTGATCGTTATTTACATCTGTTGCCATTATTGTTTTAGTAGCTTCATCCACCCAAATACCATATATATAATGGTCGAGTACATATTTACATAACGGTTCTCCTTTCAAACTAAATACATAAATGTGCTTTCCGCCGTCAGGAAGTTTTCCGCTTTGCCTTGCTATTTCTTTAAAGGGCGTTCCATGAAATACCGTATAAATGGCACTATCAGTTACTTGCACATCGCTAAATCCCATAATGCCTGTTGGTATACCATATCCATCTGATTCTTTGAATTCAGGTTCGTCGCTCACCGATACGAACTACATGAGTACTATCTTTTAAATTATAAACTTCAATCACTTCTCCCAACTGAGTAACAGCAGCCAAAATACTATTACGAGGATTATAATCTAAAAAGCTACGCCATGCCTGTGCTAATGCCGGACGGGCTTCTTGCAAGGCCTTCTCATTTGTTGTTGGTATAGCTCCTATTTTCTCTATTAGCTTACCCTTACAACTACAAAAAACGGCTCTCACCTGAATAGTCAGGAATGACAAATGTCGTATCATTATATATGGCAAAATCAAGTGGTCGAAGTATATCTTCATCCAATGTTACCGTTTCCTCACGAAGCAGTGAATCACCGGATGAAGAAAAATCTAACCTAGTTAATTCGCTTTTGTTAGCATCTAAAGTCCATAATTCATGGTTATACAAACGGAAGTTTTCCATTGACAACATTTCTATGGGAGAATCGCCTCGTCTACCAAAAGAAGATAGATACCGGAAACTTGGGTATTGGAATAAATGCCCATAATAATCGGAACCATGTGCAAATCCATCACAATGGCTTTATCCCCTTCTATCCGTATCCGAAAAGGATAACGGAACAAGGCTGTATCAAGCTCTATTACTTCTCCTTTCAGTTCTTTCTCTTGTGGGAAACCAGAATAAGGAAATACATTTTTTGCATATTCCTTATGATTCTTACCACAAGAGAGCAGAATTAAAAAGAAAAGGAACAGATACTTAATATCACTCCTCAAGGCTATATCCTCCAAAAACATATTTAACTTTAGTATGGACTACCGGACAATCTACGGATCCTGTTCCAAAACATTGATATACACTTGAACCTTCACCACGCCGCTAAAGCCTCTATATTATAATTAAGCAATGTATTGAATGAAGCGTGGTGATTAGTTGAGCGTTTTGCTGTCAAATATACCACTGTACATAAAAATAAGAAGAATACCAGTTTTCTCATATTACTTTTTGTTATAAGATTAATATGGGAACAAAGATAGAAAACTGATAAACAGAAGCTATAAAATGTGTCTGACCATTTCTGACCTGATAGAAAATATTATCTAAAAGAAATAACAATCATCGAAAAAGTGCCATTTCATCGAGATTTAAAGCTATTGATGAAATTTTATATTATAGAACCAATTGATACCCATCTACACATTTTTTTATATCAATAGAAGAATCCAACTCTTTTATGTTAGAACGTAAACGTGCTACCGCTTTATGAATCCGATCGGGAGTAGCACTTCCATCAGACCATAAACTCTCACTTATATCACTATTCTTTAAAACATATCCTGTTTCTTCCATTCTTAGAAAAAGTTCTAATAACTTACTAGGCTGTGGCTGCAAAATCTTTTGTTGACCATTAAACTCTATCAAGTTCTGATCTGCATGAAATATAAAACCTCCACGTAATTTATAAGAACGTATAGAAGAACTATCATTCATTTCTTTCACTATTTTTATAATTGGCTTTTCTATAACTTCCTTCTTTCTTATAGAAACTATTTTATTTTGAACAAATAAGCTAAATTTGTAAATCATATATATACAAACGATGTATATCAATAAACCCAAAATAATTTCCACATATATTATATTCCATACGGAATAATGAAGATAAGCCATTACCTCTATTTCACAAGCATAGCCTATAAAAATAGTAAACATCAGATTGGAGCACTTACGCCATTCACTATAAGAGGTAGATGTAGATGTTACATCACCAAACCTATCCATAACAGAAATATATAATGCTGATTCCTGTGAGATACCAGATTCGTTTAAATACTTTTTCCAAATAATATTTAATGAATCCAATCGAATGGGATTCTCTTTAAAAGTGATACTATGTATCATACGGATACTAGTATCTGTAGTTATATTATTGTAATGTTTTTCCTTATCGAACTTGAACTTATATATACCTGTAGAATCTATATAACTTACTGAATCCAGTAATTCTGCATTTTTCATATTTGCCATATCTGGAAGAGTAAACACCAAAGGACCTTCCACATTCCGACTTTTCACTTCCTGATCAACCGCCTCAATAAAAGTACTTCTTGCCTTCTGTTTAAGAATAGATAGCTTAGACTCATAGGTATACTTACAAGTAAAGAAAAATACAACTCCACCGATGCAGGCAGCAATAAACAACAAAATAACATTATAAGTTCTCATCATGTTTCATTTTAGTTCCTTTTCAACCACAAAGATAACATTATTTAATTAAATTCACGAATAAGCCAAACAATATCTATAGTGAGAAAAGCAAGATTCTTGCAGTCTCAACAGAGCATGGAATGTCAACCGTGTCTCTCAGAATAAGAGATTCTGTTCTATTTTTAAGATTCTCCCTTTTAATATTCAACTCAAAATCGAGCAAATAGAAAAATAAATGCATAAATTAATGCAAGAATATGCTATTCATGAGCTAAAAACTGCATAAATGAGGAATAAAAACAAGTTATTCTCTCTTGATTAAGCTCCGTTCCTTTAAAAGGAACGCATCGTTGGTCGGTGAGGATCAATGCTTTTCTCACCGACCAACGATGTATTCATCGGTGTGACTCTAAACAACCTGCATATTTTCAGCTATTCCATGCTTTTTACTACAATAAACTTATGTAGCAAAATACGATATAGCCACACAATTCTCTGACGAAATATCATAATTAGCACTTTATTACAAACTATATGCACCACAATAACATATAAGCAGAAGCAATACAGATTTTCATAATGCCTGATTACTCGCATATTTGCTTGCGCGCCATGCACTGTTCAGATTTCAAGCAAGAGAAACGCATACAGTATCCTATTTTTATGAATAAAAAAACGCTCCCAGTATAAATGGAAGCGTTGTCTTTATCATTTTAAAATTCACAATTTTCTGTGGCAATCCTACTACAAACTTTTTATTTCTTCAATGGATAGTCCTGTAACTTGCGAAATGGTATCAAGTGGAATATTCAAAGATTTCATATTATGTACCATTTCTCTTTTTTCTTCCATGCGACCCTCCATAAGTCCCTCTGCACGACCTTCCATACGTCCTTCCATGCGACCTTCCGCACGCTCGGTATATATATTGTCACGTAGAATCACTATATTATCCAAATGACGATAATATGCATTTAATTCTTCTTTAGTCATCTTATCCAGTTTCAGGCGTTGACGAGCCTCATCCAACCCCGGCGCTGTCGCACTATCAGGTATATCACCAGTATTCATATAATAAATCCATTCTTCCAATGGACTCCGGGCCACTTGATTAAAATCATTGACCTTCAAAATATAATATTCGGGATAAAGCTGACTGACACTATCTACTTTGAACGTCTGTTTCTGGAAAGGAGTCAATTCCAAAACATCTCCCTGATGGATTCCGCGGAATTCAGTTTTTCCATGATATACAATATCCTTTCCACTCCCTAAAGAGAAATATACAATATTGACACTATATACTTTCCTTACTTTGTCATACCCTTCCCCGCGGTTTATGTATTCGGTCACCAATTTCGAAGTGCCGAATAACATACGTTGGAAATACGCATACTCATTATTATTTTGAACTTCAATCAAAATAAGTTCACCCTTTGAGTTTTCCGCAAGCATATCCACCCGATTATACTTGTCAAACTCATCCTCTTGATTGCTCTCACTTTCCAACAGCTTCTGAATGACTATCTTTTCATTTAGAAGAGTGGTAAGAAAGCCCTCGAGAACTGCAAAATTGGCTTTATTACGCAACAAGCGTTTCATTGCCCAATCGAAACGAATATAATTACTTGCCATAAGTTCGTCTCCTTTCCCGTTTTCTTTTTTCATGCAAACAAAGGTAAGCAGAAAATGTTTGATTTCAAGTATATATGATTCAATTTATTTCTGTCTAAGAATATTCTATCTCCCACTCTCCCAAAGTCCGCGTTGCGCTATCGAAATTCACTCCAACTTTAACAACCTTGCGATGGTCTATCTCATAAGGGATGGCATATTGTTTACTATTAATTTGCGCCAATGCCTCTCCAGGAGTACCATCCACCTTGAATTCAAGTACATAAACCGCGTCAGGCATTTTGATTACCACGTCGGCCCTGCCAATGGCATTCTTTACCTCTACATCCACATATTGCCCCATCAAACGGAACAGCAAGTAAAAGATGGTTTGATAGTGTTTTTCCTGATTATTCTCCAAATCATAAGGAATAGAAGAGAAGAAAGAACGGGTACGAAGCAGACATTGCTCAATATCACCTTTCATCAAATCCCTTACAAAAGAGACTACATAGAAATTACTTTCGCGGGTGGGTTGATTGAGATAGGAAGGGATCAGCGTCTCAATAAAGCCTATTTTAACTTCTTCGTTAGGATAACCTAACGTGTATGTACGGAAAAGAGGTTCATATCCTTTAATAGTCAGATAACCGCTCTGATAAAGTATAGGAATCGGATCGGTGATAACCTCTGTCGCTTTATCAAAGTCCTCATCTTTCACTTCCATCTTCTCCAAGAGATTGAGATTGAAGTCCATTCGCTGTAACATCTCAATCAAGAAAGTGGGTGTGCCGGTAGAGAACCAGAAACTTTTATATTTTCTTTGAGAAAAAGCATTGAAAAGACTGAACGGGTTATAAATATCTTCACAATGTTCACTGAAATGATAACCGTCATATTGCCGTTTCAAATGCTGGCAGGCTTCTTCATAAGTCTCATTGTTCGCTTGGGCTATCCTCTCAATATCCGGTTGCATCTGACTCCGCAATTCCGGCTCTGTAATACCGCAAATAGTACTGTAATCATCACTCATACTGATATTCTGCAGGTTGTTTAACTCACTGAATATGCTCATCTGACTAAATTTACTGATACCTGTCAGAAATAAAAAACGAAGATATTGCCCTTGGGCTTTGAGAGGACTGAAGAATTTACGCATCTCGGTTCGTAATTGTCCTTGTAAAGCAGAGTCACTATTACTATCCAATAAAGGTGCATCATATTCGTCAATCAATACGACAACCTGCTTTCCTGTCTGTTGATAAATTCGTTGAAGCAAACCTGTCAAACGGGCTGCATAACTCGTTTCTTCTTCATTTTTCCCATAAGTCCTCTCCCATCCGCTCAGATAAAGATTCAATTGTTCCTGCAAATCTTCAATAGCGGTATATTTAGTTCTGCTGAAATCAATATGCAACACAGGATAAACAGTCCATTCCTGTTCCAACTGCTCTATTGCCAGTCCTTTAAATAAATCTTTTTTCCCGGAGAAATAGGCTTCCAGAGTAGAGACTAGAAGACTTTTTCCGAAGCGGCGGGGACGATTAAAGAAATAAAACTTTTCAGTATGAACTAACTGATAAACCAATGCTGTTTTATCAATATATACGCAATTTAAGTTACGTAATTGCTCAAAATTCTGTATGCCAATAGGATATCTTCTAAACATCTCTTTCATATAAATCACTTTTATTTCTTCGTGCAAGCAAAGGTAAGCAGAATACTGTTTGATTTCAAATAAAGTGCCCTATTTTAATACATGGTCTTATTTTAATATGAAAGTAGTTTCTCCAACCAAGCCTTCACCTCCTCGGCAGTAGGATGAATAGCCAATTCCAATAAAAGAAAAACAATATCCTATCAAAAATAAGAATGTAATATACTATCTATCAATAAAAAGAAACGCTCCCAGTATGAATGGAAGCGTTGTCTTTATCATGTTTTCAATCAACACTTAAATAGCCAAATCATTTTCTAGCTCTTTTGATACAGCTCTATTAATAAATTCATTAATAGTCGTACCTGCATTGGCTGCTGCCATCGCCACCATTCCATGAAGGTCGGACGGCATACGGACAATGAGTTTCCCACTATAAGGTTTAGCAGGTTCCACTCCACGATCTTTGCAACTTGCAAGATAATCATCAATAGCACCTTCAAAATCACTTTTCAATTCACTGATGGTTTCACCCTCGTAGGTGATGCTATCTTTTCTAAGACCAAGAACCTTGCCGAACAAACAATTATCTTCTTCGCTATATTCCACGCTACCTGAATAGCCTTTGTACTTTAACTGTCCCATAACTACTTTGCTTTTTGTTCTTTACTCTGTTCATACTTCTCAATCAGCTTATTTTCACGAATGTAGACTAGTAATTGCTTCATTACATATCCTTTCATTATGTTTGATGGATGAGGTTTGTGCATAATATATGAATCCTTTCCATCTGAACTGATGAATTCAACACGTGAACCGGACGTACTGCCTTTACTGCCCTCGTTATAGCCAAATAAACCGAACAAACGTTTCACTTCATCATACGTGAAGTCCTTGGGCAGCGTAAGGAAACGTTCTATAAGCTTTTCTTTTGTACCCATATTTCATATTGGTTTACGCGAAGATACTAAATTTAGTATCATATACAAGCTATTATTATGTTTTTTATTCATCAATACCCATATTTAACATACATGCAAAACAAGCGAAAATCATTTGAGTGCAATAGCATTCATTAGTAATGAACGATTTTATATATTTTCGCTCATTACTAATGAGAGCTTTTACTTCTTTCCATTCGTTTCTAATGAAGGTCTCTATATCTTTACAATAAATTTCCGCACTTAATGCCTATAGCCTCACCGAAGGAATAATTCTGACTGATGACGAAACTGAGGAAATAACTATCGACAACAAAAAAATACATGTAATTCCTATATGGAGATGGCTATTAGAATAGTGACGCTATCCCACCAACATAGTGACGGTATGTGCTCAGGATAGCGTCACTATCCCGGGCACATACCGTCACTATATTTAAACCGGATATTTCCGGCTGTTTTCCTTAGTTTCCGCGCTGTGTAGGCAGGGTAAATTCCTGCGAATCGCAAATCATTCCGTTCTCGTCCGCCACTGCTACACGGAACGTCACTTCACCGTCTTTCAGCCTTTCGCCCGCATGAATCGAGGCAGTGTAACGGATACCTTCGCCCGGAAGGATTTCCTCTATCATCACCGAAGGAGAGATGCCGAGATGTTTCACCTTTCCGACCGTTTCTACGACAGGAACCACATTATATACGGGCTTCCGGCCTTCGTTCATAATTTCAAAGATTATCTTACTGTTCTCCCCTGCATCAATCACATGACTGCGGTTATCATCAATAAAACGAATCCTGCGCAATTTCAGTTGGGCAAGCGGGCGCTGAACCTGCTGCGGCTGTTTCTTGTATTTCTGAACACGGACTTCACGCACCTCAGGAACGTAGGCGTCATCTTCTATCGGGTCTTGTTTAGGTGCAGTCAACGCGCCTCCGATAGCTGCCCCGGCAATGGTTCCTACAATATTTCCGATGGCAGAACCACGGTAACCGCCGCGCCAGCCACGATTATTATCTCCGATAAGTCCACCTATCGAACCACCCAGACTGCCTCCGATAGAAGCACCTGCCATGATAGCTCCCGGATTCCCCATACGCCCCGACGCACATCCGCTCAAAATCAAGGCGGAAAGCAAAATTACTGTTAGTTGTTTCTTCATGAACCTCTCTATTTAGTGTTACTTTTCTTATTCTACCACTTTAAAACGAGCGAAACGCAATAATAGTTGTTTGTCACCCGCATTTTTAAAATGGATGGTGGCTTTCGCATTATCTCCCGTTCCTTCTACTTTCATCACTTCTCCCAGTCCGAAACGTTCGTGCTCTATCATTTGTCCGGCTTGCACTCCTGCCACAGATGCAGAGCCGGAAGACGATACCTGAGTTCCCCCACTGCTGCCTACCGCACTTACCTTCTTCAAGTTTCTCGGCACACTGGGAGCTATTATCTGCGCTTTCGGCCGTTCGCGCTGTTCAGAAGAAGAAGAAGTACTTCCAAAAGGTGCACGTGACGGAGAAGCAGAACGGGTAAATCCGCCTTCTATCTCCCTGCGGAAACGTCCCGCACCTTCATCCACCAAGCGGCTGACTCCCGCCTCATGCGGCATCCGCAAATAATGAACATCAATATCACGCAAGAAACGGCTGGGACTTCCAAACTCCATCTTTCCGTAACGGAAACGGGTTTTGGCAAACGACAGATAACAATGTTCTTCCGCACGGGTAATAGCCACATAAAACAAACGGCGCTCCTCTTCCAACGCACGTGGCGAATCTCCTACCATGCCGCTAGGGAACAGGTTTTCTTCCAGACCGACCACAAACACGTTCTTAAATTCCAATCCCTTAGCGGAATGAACGGTCATTAAAGTTATCTTTTCCCCGTCATCCGCCTTATCGGAGTCCTGATCGGTAAGCAATGAAATTTCCGAAAGGAAATCAGTTAGGGATATATTCGGATTGCCTTCTTCCTGCCGTAAAGCACAAAAATCGTTCATACCGTTTACCAACTCTTCAATGTTTTCCTTGCGGCTCAGATTCTCAGGAGAAGTGTCTTGACAGACATCATTGATAATGCCGGATTGACGGATAATATCCGTTCCAATCTCGTATGCGTTCTTTCTGCCTGTTCGGTAATAAAGCCTTCTATCAACTCACGGAAACCTTGAAGTTTCGCATGTGTTCCTTTGTTGATATTCAAACCATAGCTCAACGGCTCACAAAGCGCTGCCCACAGGCTGACTCCATTATCGGTGGCTGCCGATATTATCTTGCCGACGGTAGTATCTCCGATACCGCGGGCAGGATAATTGATGATACGCTTGAACGCTTCTTCGTCATTCGGATTCACCACCAGCCGGAAATAAGCGATAACGTCTTTTATCTCCTTTCGTTGATAGAAGGAAAGTCCACCGTAAATCTTATAAGGCATCGTCCGCTTCCGAAGAGCTTCCTCGAAAATACGGCTTTGCGCATTCGTACGATACAGGATAGCGAAATCAGCATAGCCGTAGGAATGTTCGCGACGCAGTTCGGCTATCTTATTCGCCACAATATCACCCTCTTCCACATCACTGTATGCCTGGAACACACCGATAGCTTCCCCTTTCTCCTTCTCTGAGAATACGGCTTTCCGTATCTGACGTTCGTTCTTCTCAATCAGGCTGTTGGCAGCACAGACAATGGTCTGTGTGGAACGGTAATTCTGCTCCAATTTAAAGACTTTCGTATTAGGATAGATTTTCGTAAAATAAAGGATATTGTCGATATCCGCCCCACGGAAAGAATAGATACTTTGCGCGTCATCCCCTACGACACAGACACGCTGGTTCTCTTTGGTCAGTTGCAGGACAATACTATGTTGGGCATAGTTGGTATCCTGATACTCGTCCACGAGCACATAGCGGAACTGCTCCCGATAGCGGGCGAGCACATCCGGAAAATCACGGAACAGAATATAGGTATATACCAGCAAGTCATCGAAATCCATGGCTCCCGCCTGGCGGCATCTTTCCCAATAACGGGTATAAATGTCACGGATAGCGGGCATCTTGGCTGCCATATCGCCTTCGTACGCTTCCTTATTGGCAGCATATCCCGTCGGAGTGACCAGGTGGTTCTTGGCATTGGAGATGCGGGATTGCACGACTCCCGGCTTATAGGTCTTTCGTCAAGCCCCATTTCCTTGATGATGGAACGGAGCAGACTCTTACTATCAGCGGTATCATAAATAGTAAACTGGGAAGTAAATCCGATATACTGCGCTTCGGCACGAAGGATACGGGAGAAAATGGAATGGAAAGTCCCCATCCACAAATAACGTGCCCGCTCCATACCTACCTGGCGGGCAATACGTTCTTTCATCTCACGGGCTGCCTTATTGGTAAAGGTCAGCGCAAGGATGTTCCACGGATTGTAACCGTTCTCCAGCAAATAGGCAATTTTATAAGTCAATACGCGCGTCTTCCCCGAACCCGCACCGGCTATCACCAGTGAAGGCCCGTCGTTGTAAGTCACTGCTGCACACTGACTCTCATTCAATTCCTCTATATAATTGGTATTCATAAACAGCATTATAAAAACAATGTAGTTTTTTAACAAACTCTTGGCGTTCAATTTTGTTCTCAATACAAAAGTATAATATTCATTCGAGAATGAAGGTATTTTTACGATTTTTCATCACTAACTATTTTAACCTAACCCCCAAAAGCAATGAAAAGAGGTATATTTTTATCGATTATTTTGAGTTTAGCCCTGGTCGCCTGTATTCCACAGGCCATGGCACAGAAGCAGAGCCGCATGGAAAAGCTGCTCAGATATCTGAATGACAACGACGCTGACAAATGGCAGAAAAACCGAGAAAAGGTAGACGATGAAACGCAGGCATATTATGCTGAGGAACTGGAACTGCTGGATGTCCTCAACGAACTGTGGAACAACCAAAGCGAACAGGCTGCTACCAATTATTTCGGATGCTACGAGAAGGCAGCCAAATCCTACTTCCCCAACATCTGTGAAGAGGAGAAAATTCAGATTTCCAACGTACAGGACAAAGCGGAGCAATCTATTATCTACATATTAGAGGCTTCGAAAGACCGGATTCCGTTCAGCCGGACATTAATGGACAGTATCCGTTCAAGCGGCTATCCGGCAGACTCCGCCCTGACGCAGAAGATACGGGATATCCGCGAAATGGCATTACTGGAAGGCATGCTGAAAGCACCTGCACCCGGCATTTATCAGACGTATATGGCGGAATATCCGAACGGGAAGTTCGTCTCCCAAATCAATGCCGCCGAAAACAAACGGCTCTACCAGATTGTGAAAAGTAATCCTACACCGGAGAATTTCAAGGCTTTCTTTGATAATCCCGCCATGCAGAAATTCTTCACGGACAAGGATACCCGTCCGTTCCTGGCTGAAGTCCAAGCGTTATATGACAATTACCTGTTCCATAGCATCGACAGCCTGCGGGAAGGGGGAAATGCGACCGCCATCCGGCAAATTATTGACGACTACAAACGTACTCCTTATCTGGATGCCACGGCGCGCAAGCATCTGAATGACCTAGAGTATCTCAGTGAGAAAGCGGATTTTGAGCTTTGAAGCCGGCTATCGTCAGTTCCGAATCTTTGATCTGCTGCAGGAATTTCTGAGTACGCATAAATACAAAGAATTCCGCGACCAAGCCAATGCGTTGCGGACGCCGTTTATCCTGCAAGCAATCGTCTCCACTCCTACATCTGTGAAATATTATAACGCGGGACGACTGATAAAGTCTGCCGAAAACGACAGCACAGGAAATATTTCGACCACTTATTCGTACGACGATAAAGGGCAGCTCGTCTCCACCCTCGCACTGACCATGAAAAACGGGCAGGCAAGCAATGAGATACAAACAAACAGATTATATGACCCGCAGGGCATTGTATCTTTGAAGTGCAGACGAATCCGAAAACCAAGACGGACATTTACCGACGGACACGCCGCATCGGTGCCGATGGAAGCATCGAGAGCGATTCCCTTAAATATACGGACGGAAGACTTATCATCAGCACTTATGACAAGCAAGGATTACTGACCGAAGCCAAAGAATACAACAAAAACGGGGAACTCCAGACATACACTGCGAACAAATATGATGACAAAGGCAGACTGGTCGCATCGCAACATCAGAACCTGCTTTTCGCCAACTCCCCCGACCAGATTATCTCACAAAAAGAGGCTTACGAGTATGATAAATACGGTTATCTGACGCAGATTGTCTACCAGCGGATTATGGGCAACAACCAGAAAACGTCCGGCTGCCTGACCTGCCTGTACGATAAATACGGGAACCGTATTGATGGAAATTCTTACTACGAATATGACAATACGGGACAATGGATTTGCCGCACGAACCGCGACAACCCGCAAGCAGTGGAACGGATACAGTATATTTATAAATAAAATAAGATACTGTGAACATTTTGCAGAAGGCTTCTGTTATTATAGTATAACAAGCCAATTAAAACTTGTAACATTATGAATACTATATTAATGTCTTTAATTATGATGACCATGACTTACGAAATGCCTAAACTTCCTTACGCAAACAATGCGTTGGAACCTGTAATCAGTCAGCAAACAATAGATTTCCATTACGGAAAACATCTACAAACGTATGTAAATAATCTGAACAGCCTCGTTCCGGGAACAGAATATGAAGGTAAGACGGTGGAAGAAATCGTTTCCGCAGCACCGGATGGAGCTATATTCAATAACGCCGGACAAGTATTGAACCACAACCTGTATTTCCTGCAATTTGCACCGAAACCCTCAAAGAAGGAACCGACAGGCAAACTGGGAGAAGCTATCAAACGCGACTTCGGCAGCTTTGAAAACTTCAAGAAAGAGTTCAACGCAGCAGCAGTAGGATTGTTCGGTTCGGGATGGGCATGGCTGTCCGTTGATAAGAACGGCAAACTGCACATCACCAAAGAAGGAAACGGCAGCAATCCTGTACGTGCCGGATTGAAACCGCTTCTCGGATTCGACGTGTGGGAACACTCTTATTATCTGGATTACCAAAACCGCCGTGCCGACCACGTCAACGCGCTGTGGAATATCATCGACTGGGATGTGGTTGAAAAAAGGATGTAACCGGATTGACTGACTAAACTATACTAATGAAAAGGTCGTTGTGAAAATCACAGCGGCCTTTTTTTTGTATAAGAAAAATATATGGATTGACAAAGGCCATAAGAATGGCGCGCGATTTGTTTTTTCATCCAATCAAAAAAAGGGAACCGGAAGAAAAATGAAAAAAAATCTGCTGATTTAGTGTTTTTCTGTTTCTTTTTCGCTTACTTTGCTCCCGTAAAGACAAAGGGGTGCCCCATGAGGGGCTGAGATTATACCCTAGGAACCTGAGGCAGTTAGCACTGACGTAGGGATTGTGTTTCTTCTTATCGCCTTTCTATAAAAGCACGCTCTTTGTATTTACTTTCAACTTATTTATTCTGATAGGACAATGAAAGTACAAGTGAACAACAAAGAGGTGGAAACGACTCCCGGCTCTACCCTTACACAACTGACAGCGCAACTCGAACTTCCGGTTCAAGGCATCGCTATCGCCGTAAACAACAAAATGATTCCCCGCACCGAGTGGGAACGTTTCATGCTTCATGAGAACGATAACCTGGTAATTATCAAAGCTGCTTGCGGGGGATAACGGAATGGTCAGTCTACAATTTATCACGCATCAGACCGAACGGTATTCGTACCTCGAATCGGCACGCATGGCTCTCGAAGGCGGATGCAAATGGATTCAACTACGCATGAAGGAAGCTCCTCTCGAAGAGGTGGAAGCTGTAGCCCTGCAACTGAAGCCGCTCTGCAAGGAGCACGAAGCCGTCTTAATTCTCGATGACCACGTCGAACTGGCAAAGAAGCTGGAAGTGGACGGTGTGCATCTGGGTAAGAAAGACATGCCCATCGACCAGGCACGACAAGTACTCGGAGAAGCCTTTATCATCGGTGGCACGGCAAATACATTCGAAGATGTCGTACAGCATTACCGCGCCGGAGCCGATTATCTCGGCATCGGCCCTTTCCGGTTTACCACCACCAAAAAGAACCTTAGCCCTGTACTGGGCTTGGAAGGCTATGCCTCTATCATGTCGCAGATGAAAGAAGCGAATATCGAACTGCCCGTAGTGGCCATCGGTGGAATTACCGCTGAGGATATTCCCGCTATCCTCCGTACAGGAGTCAACGGGATTGCCATGTCCGGCACGATTCTTCGGGCGGAGAATCCGGTAGCGGAAACACGCAGAATTTTAAGTAACTCATAAATAAAAAACTATCATTCTAAAATTCCCAAAGACATGGAAAAGTTAGTAATTGCAGGACGCGAGTTTAACTCCCGCCTTTTTCTGGGAACAGGAAAATTCAATTCCAATGAAGTAATGGAACAGTCCATCCTGGCATCTGGCACAGAGATGGTTACGGTTGCCATGAAACGTATCGATATGGACAACAAAGAGGACGACATGCTGAAACATATTATCCATCCGAATATCCAGTTATTGCCCAATACTTCCGGTGTGCGTGATGCGGAAGAAGCTGTATTCGCCGCACAACTGGCTCGTGAAGCCTTTGGAACAAACTGGCTGAAACTGGAAATACATCCTGACCCCCGCTATCTGCTCCCCGACTCCATCGAGACATTGAAAGCTACGGAAGAGCTGGTGAAACTGGGCTTTGTCGTGTTGCCTTATTGCCAGGCTGACCCTGTGCTCTGCAAGCGCCTGGAAGAAGCCGGCGCAGCTACCGTCATGCCGCTCGGTGCGCCGATTGGCACGAACAAAGGCCTGCAAACCAAAGAATTCCTGCAAATCATTATCGAACAGGCGGGTATTCCCGTTGTAGTGGATGCCGGTATCGGTGCGCCAAGCCATGCTGCCGAAGCGATGGAACTGGGAGCTTCTGCCGTATTGGTGAACACGGCAATCGCCGTTGCCGGAAACCCGGTAGAGATGGCAAAGGCTTTCAAAGCTGCCACCGAAGCCGGAAGACAGGCTTACGAAGCGGGATTAGGACTGCAAGCCGATAATTTTATAGCGGAGGCGAGTTCACCTTTAACTGCTTTTCTGGATAAATAATTATGAACAAGTAGTTGACTATAAAACAACAATTATGGAACAAAGAATAAAATTCCCCCGCTCTCAGAAAGTATATTTACCCGGCAAACTTTTTCCGAATATCCGTGTGGCCATGCGGAAAGTGGAACAAGTGCCCAGTGTCAGTTTTGAAGGCGAAGAAAAGATAGCGACACCGAATCCTGAGGTATATGTATACGACACCAGCGGGCCCTTCAGTGATACAGAGATGAATGTCGACCTTAAAAAGGGATTGCCGCGAATGCGCGAAGAATGGATTGTCGGTCGCGGTGATGTGGAACAGCTTCCTGAAATCACCTCTGAATACGGACGGATGAGACGGGATGACAAAAGTCTAGACCATCTGCGTTTTGAACATATCGCCCTGCCCTATCGTGCGAAAAAGGGAGAAGCCATCACACAAATGGCGTATGCGAAAAGAGGTATCATAACTCCCGAAATGGAATACGTAGCCATCCGCGAAAATATGAATTGCGAGGAATTGGGAATCAAGACGCATATCACTCCCGAATTCGTCCGCCAGGAAATAGCTGAAGGCCGTGCCGTACTGCCTGCCAACATCAACCATCCGGAAGCGGAACCAATGATTATCGGACGTAACTTCCTGGTAAAAATCAATACAAATATCGGTAACTCGGCTACTACTTCGAACATTGACGAAGAGGTGGAAAAAGCACTGTGGAGCTGCAAATGGGGCGGTGACACTTTGATGGATCTCTCCACAGGAGAGAATATCCATGAGACACGCGAGTGGATTATCCGCAACTGTCCTGTTCCGGTCGGTACGGTTCCTATCTATCAGGCGCTCGAAAAAGTGAACGGTGTAGTGGAAGACCTGACTTGGGAAATCTACCGGGATACCTTGATTGAGCAATGTGAGCAAGGAGTGGATTATTTTACGATTCATGCAGGTATCCGTCGCCACAATGTGCACCTTGCCGACAAGCGGTTGTGCGGTATCGTCAGCCGTGGGGGAAGTATCATGAGCAAATGGTGTCTGGTTCACGACCGGGAAAGTTTCCTGTACGAGCACTTTGACGATATTTGTGATATTCTGGCGGAATATGATGTAGCGGTATCTTTAGGTGACGGACTGCGTCCGGGTTCCATCTACGATGCCAACGATGAAGCCCAGTTTGCAGAACTGGATACAATGGGAGAACTCGTACTCCGTGCCTGGGACAAGAATGTACAGGCATTTATCGAAGGCCCCGGCCATGTGCCGATGCACAAGATTAAGGAGAATATGGAACGCCAGATTGAGAAGTGCCATGACGCGCCATTCTACACGCTCGGCCCGTTGGTGACGGACATTGCCCCGGGATACGACCATATCACTTCCGCTATCGGTGCAGCGCAGATAGGCTGGCTGGGTACGGCAATGCTGTGTTATGTAACTCCGAAAGAGCATCTTGCCCTGCCGGACAAAGAGGACGTACGCGTAGGAGTTATCACCTATAAAATTGCCGCTCACGCCGCCGACCTTGCCAAAGGGCATCCGGGCGCACAGGTACGGGACAATGCATTGAGCAAAGCACGTTATGAATTCCGCTGGAAAGACCAGTTCGACTTGTCCCTCGACCCGGAACGGGCACAGACGTATTTCCGTGCCGGACATCATATCGACGGTGAATATTGCACGATGTGCGGCCCTAACTTCTGTGCGATGCGGTTATCACGTGATTTAAAAAAGAGTAAAAAAAATGATTAATACAATGTTCTCAGACGAATTAGAAAAAATATCCTGGGAAGAGACGACAAAAGCCATCTATTCCAAAACAGATGCCGACGTACGCCGTGCGCTAGGCAAGAAAGAGCATTTGGACGTCAACGACTTTATGGCGCTGATTTCACCTGCCGCCGCTCCTATCTGGAAGTGATGGCACGTCTCAGCCAAAATACACGATGGAACGGTTCGGCAAAACAATCTCGATGTTTGTCCCGCTCTACCTGACTAATTCATGCACTAATTCCTGTGTCTATTGCGGTTTCCACATCAGTAACCCGATGAAGAGGACAATACTGACAGAGGAAGAGATTATCAATGAATACAAGGCTATCAAGCGGTTGGCTCCTTTTGAGAATCTTCTGCTCGTGACGGGCGAGAACCCTGCGGCAGCCGGAGTTCCGTATATCGCCCGTGCGCTGGATTTGGCAAAGCCTTATTTCAGTAATCTGCAAATCGAGGTAATGCCGCTGAAAGCGGAAGAGTATAAGGAACTGACGGAGCATGGACTGAACGGCGTAATCTGTTTTCAGGAAACTTACAACAAGGCAAACTACAAGACGTACCATCCAAGAGGCATGAAGTCTAAATTTGAATGGCGCGTCAATGGTTTTGACCGCATGGGACAGGCAGGTGTACATAAAATCGGCATGGGTGTCCTGATAGGACTGGAAGAATGGCGGACAGATGTAACGATGATGGCGTATCATCTGCGTTATCTTCAAAAGCACTACTGGAAAACCAAATATAGCGTAAACTTCCCCCGTATGCGTCCGTCGGAGAATGGCGGTTTCCAACCGAATGTTAACATGAACGACCGGAAACTGGCGCAACTGACATTCGCCATGCGTATCTTCGACCATGATGTAGACATCTCCTATTCTACCCGTGAAAGTGCAGAAATCCGGAACAATATGGCAACACTGGGTGTTACGACCATGAGTGCGGAAAGCAAGACAGAGCCGGGAGGATATTACAGTTATCCCCAGACATTGGAGCAATTCCATGTCAGTGACGAACGGAAAGCGGTTGAAGTGGAACGTGATTTGAAGAAATTAGGCCGTGAACCCATCTGGAAGGATTGGGATCAGTCATTCGATTTTAAAAGATAAGCGGATGCGGTACGACAGGCAAATAATTCTTCCCGAAATCGGAGAAGAAGGTCAAAGAGAACTGCAAGAAGCCAAAGTGCTTATTGTAGGCGTGGGAGGGCTGGGCTCTCCCATAGCCCTTTACCTGGCGGGTGCCGGTGTGGGATATATCGGGCTGGTAGATGATGACAGGGTAAGTATCAGCAATCTGCAACGGCAAGTGCTTTATTCCGAAAAGAGCTGGACAGGCCTAAGGCAGTTTGTGCGGCGGAACGGCTCTCTGCCCTTAACAGTGAAATCAAGGTACACCACTACCCCACCCGGCTGACAGAGGAGAATGCCCGCGACATTATCCGGGAATACGACATGGTTGTGGATGGCTGCGACAACTTCGCCACACGTTATCTGATTAATGATATTTGTATCGAACAGGGAAAGCCGTACGTATACGGTGCTATCTGTGGTTTCGAAGGACAAGTTTCGGTATTCAATTATGGAAACCGGAAGAAAAGTTACCGCGACCTTTATCCCGATGAAGAAGAAATGAAGCGGATGCCGCCGCCACCTAAAGGCGTAATGGGAATAACTCCCGCTGTCGTAGGAAGCATTGAAGCTACGGAAGTCCTGAAAATAATCTGTGGTTTTGGCAACGTTTTAGCGGGCGAGCTATGGACTATTGACTTGCGGACATTGCAATCTAACAAATTTTCACTATAAACGTTGGTTTGTGATATAGTTAATTACTAACTTTGCTAAACAATCCAAGTTAACAAAGGAAATGAAATTAATTGTAGTCACCACACCCACTTTCTTCGTTGAAGAAGATAAGATTATTACTGCTCTTTTCGAAGAGGGACTGGACATTCTACATCTTAGGAAACCGGAGACTCCGGCCATGTATTCAGAACGGTTACTGACGCTTATCCCTGAAAAATATCACCGTCGCATTGTCACACACGAGCACTTTTACTTGAAAGAAGAATTCAACCTGATGGGGATTCATCTGAATGCACGTAATCCGAAAGAGCCGCATGACTATGCGGGGCACGTCAGTTGTTCCTGCCATTCTGTCGAAGAAGTGAAAAATAGAAAGCATTTCTATGATTATGTTTTCATGAGTCCTATCTATGACAGCATCTCCAAGGTGAACTACTATTCTACATATACCGCCGAAGAATTGCGTGAGGCTCAAAAGCCAGAATCATTGACTCCAAAGTAATGGCATTGGGCGGTATCAACGAAGATAACTTACTCGAAATTAAAGATTTCGGTTTTGGTGGGGCTGTCATACTGGGTGACCTTTGGAATAGGTTCGATGCTTGCTCGGATCAAGATTATCTGGCTGTGATTGAGCATTTCAAGAAGTTGAAGAAGTTGTCGGATTAAAATAAATGCGTAACTTAGTTTATAATAAAGAAAGGGAATCCCCTATTTTTAAGGGACTCCCTTTCCTGTTTTTTGTTCGTTTCTCCTTATCAGAATTCGTAGTGGAAGCCAAATGACAAGTCCTCGCTGCCAAATGAAAATCCGTAACCGTTAGTGCCATACACATAATCATCCCTATATCCTAGAAAACCACATTTGGTCACCAGGCTGAAATGATCGTTCAATTTTATAGCAAGTCCCGGCTTGATACCTAATTCAAAACCACCTTCAGATTCTCCATCCCACTTTACAGAGGAAACTCCGATACCACCATCCAAAAACAGGCGTACCACTTTATTTTCATAATATGAATAGCGAACGTAAGGAGCAAAACTGAAAGCATTTTTGAAGCCGGCCGTCTCTTCGCTGTTATGTGCAAATCCCAATGTAGCCCCGACTGCCCATTGCTCACTCAAATTATATCCAAGCTCCGGTGCTATCAAAAAAGAAGTATTATCAGCATCATCATTATGCCACAATGCAACATTACCACCTACATAGAATTGAGCCTTGGCAGACAATGCTACCATTACCACAAAAAACAAAATTACAATCTTTTTCATTTTATCGTTGTCTTTAATTAAACACTACGGGGAAATCCCCGAAATACCTTATCATTTTTCGGGGTGCAAAAGTATAATCCTTTTCTTGATAAAACAACTTTTTAGTTAGTTTTTTATAAAATACACAGTTTATCAGCTCACAAAAAAAATAGACTGCAAATACTTTCTCAAGTATTTACAGCCTATTTATCAGATAGTTAAGTACCTAACCAGTGTATTCAACTACCCTTCTATTGCTGCTTGCGCCGCAGCCAATCTTGCGATAGGCACGCGGAATGGAGAACAACTAACGTAGTTTAATCCTACTCTGTGACAGAATTTCACTGAAGAAGGTTCGCCACCATGTTCACCGCAAATACCGCATTTCAAATCCGGACGGATAGCACGGCCTTTTTCTGTTGCCATACGAACCAATTGTCCCACACCATTCTGGTCGAGCACCTGAAACGGGTCTACTTTCAAAATCTTCTTTTCCAGATAAACAGGAAGGAAAGAAGCAATATCATCACGAGAATAACCAAAGGTCATCTGCGTCAAGTCATTTGTACCGAATGAGAAGAATTCAGCAGAAGAAGCAATACGGTCGGCTGTCAAAGCTGCACGCGGAATTTCGATCATTGTACCTACTTTGAAGTCAATGCTGTCTCCCAGTTCTTCAAACAGCTTCGCTGCTTCCGTACGAATCACACTTTCCTGTTCCTTGAATTCATACAAGATACCGGTCAACGGAACCATGATTTCCGGATGAGTCTCCACTCCTTCTTTCTTCAGTTCCAATGCAGCACCCAGGATAGCACGTGTCTGCATCTGAGTAATTTCAGGATATGTATTTCCCAGACGGCAACCACGGTGACCCAACATCGGGTTGTGTTCACACAGTGATTCTACACGTTGCTGGATATACTGCAAACTTACACCCATGGTATCCGCCATCTCCTGCTGTCCTTTCAGATCGTGGGGAACGAACTCGTGCAAAGGAGGATCGAGCAGACGTACAGTCACCGGACAACCTGCCATTGCCTTAAAGATACCCTTAAAGTCTGCCTGCTGGTACGGAAGAATCTTAGCCAATGCCTTGCGACGTCCTTCGGCATCTTCTGCCAGAATCATTTCACGCATTGCCTTAATCTTCTCACCTTCAAAGAACATATGTTCCGTACGGCAAAGACCGATACCTACCGCACCGAAGTTACGGGCCACTTCCGCATCATGAGGAGTATCCGCATTGGTACGTACTTGCAGACGGGTATATTTATCGGCAAGTGTCATCAATTCGGCAAAGTCGCCGGAAAGCTCGGCAGCTTTCGTCTCTACCTTACCATTATATACCACACCCGTACTTCCGTTCAGAGAGATGTAATCGCCTTCTTTCAGCACCACACCATCAATTTCCACCGTACGTGCCTTATAGTCAATATTCAGAGCACCTGCACCCGATACACAGCATTTACCCATACCGCGGGCTACTACGGCAGCATGAGAAGTCATACCGCCACGGGCTGTAAGGATCCCTTCGGCAACAGCCATACCTGCCAAGTCCTCAGGAGAAGTTTCGATACGAACCATCACCACACGTTTTCCGGCAGCATGCCATTCGGCAGCGTCCTCAGCGAAGAATACAATCTGGCCTGTCGCAGCACCCGGAGAAGCCGGCAGACCGCGGGTCAATACTTTTGCTTTCTTCAAAGCATCCTTGTCAAATACAGGGTGAAGCAGTTCGTCCAACTTATTCGGTTCTACGCGCATCAAAGCAGTCTTTTCGTCAATCATGCCCTGACGAAGCAAATCCATAGCAATCTTCACCATGGCAGCACCCGTACGTTTACCGTTACGTGTCTGAAGGAACCAGAGTTTACCTTCCTGTACGGTGAACTCCATGTCCTGCATATCTTTATAGTGGTTTTCCAGTTTCGTCTGAAGCTCATCCAGTTCTTTATAGATTTCCGGCATAGCCTCTTCCATAGAAGGATATTTCGCAGCGCGTTCCTCTTCGCTTACACCGGCCAGTTGAGCCCAGCGTTGAGAACCGATCTTGGTAATCTGTTGCGGAGTACGGATACCGGCTACTACGTCTTCACCTTGCGCGTTAATCAAGTACTCACCATTGAAAAGGTCTTCACCCGTACCGGCGTCACGTGAGAAACAAACACCGGTTGCGGAAGTATCTCCCATATTACCGAATACCATTGCCTGTACGTTTACGGCTGTTCCCCATTCGTCAGGAATACTTTCCATCTTACGGTAGAGGATAGCACGTTCATTCATCCACGAATCAAATACAGCGCAGATGGCTCCCCAAAGTTGTTCGTATGCACAAGTCGGGAAATCTTTTCCGGTCTGTTCTTTTACGGCAGCCTTAAATTTCTTCACGAGTTCTTTCAGGTCTTCCACTTCCAGCTCGTTATCAAGTTTCACCCCTTTCGCTTCTTTCACCTCTTCGATAATTTCTTCGAACGGGTCGATGTCATCCTTATTAGTAGGCTTCATTCCCAAAACCACATCACCGTACATTTGTACAAAACGACGGTAAGAATCCCATGCAAAACGTGCATTGCCTGTCTTGCGGATAATTCCTTCCACCACTTCGTCATTCAAACCAAGGTTGAGGATAGTATCCATCATACCCGGCATGGATGCGCGGGCGCCGGAACGTACAGACACCAACAAAGGATTTTCAATGTCACCAAATTTTGATTTCATCAAGCCTTCTACATTAGAGATAGCTTTAACGACTTCATCTTTCAGCAATTCAACCACTTTATCACGTCCTAACGTGTTGTATTCCGTACAAACATCTGTAGTTATTGTGAATCCGGGAGGGACTGGAATTCCGATTAAATTCATTTCGGCAAGGTTTGCACCTTTACCACTCAGCAAATTCTTCATGTCGGCTTTTCCTTCCGCCTGACCATTTCCAAAGGTATAAACTCTTTTTATCCATAATATTGTGTTTAAAGTTACATTATGACTTTTTTCTGTTCGCAAATCTAAGGATATTTCGCAAACCAGAAAACTTTTTGCGAAAAAACTTTCTATCAAAATGCAATTTCGACATTACAATCTGGATTATTTCAACAGACACGAAAATTTTCCAAAAAAAATACCTACTTTTGCAAAGTAATTATTAGACTGGTGTAAAAGTGGCAAGAAAGAAAAAAGAGCTTCCCCTATTGGAGAAGGTAACAATCATGGATGTGGCTGCCGAAGGAAAAGCCATCGCAAAAGTAAACGACCTGGTGATTTTTGTTCCCTACGTAGTGCCGGGCGATGTCGTAGACCTTCAGATCAAGCGTAAGAAGAATAAATATGCCGAAGCAGAAGCGGTGAAGTTTCATGAACTGTCGCCCGACCGCGCCGTTCCTTTCTGCCAGCACTATGGCGTATGCGGCGGCTGTAAGTGGCAGGTGCTCCCTATCCGGAGCAAATCAGATATAAGCAGAAACAAGTGGAAGATAACCTGAGACGTATCGGCAAGATCGAACTTCCCGAAATTTCCCCTATTCTCGGTTCGGCAAAAACCGAATGGTACAGGAACAAGCTGGAGTTCACATTCTCCAATAAACGTTGGCTGACCAACGAGGAAGTCCGTCAGGATGTGAAGTATGACCAGATGAATGCTGTCGGTTTCCATATCCCGGGAGCGTTCGACAAGGTATTGGCTATCGAGAAATGCTGGTTGCAGGACGATATATCCAACCGTATCCGTAACGCGATACGCGATTATGCTTACGAGCACGATTATTCTTTTATTAATCTGCGCACACAGGAAGGCATGTTGCGGAACATGATTGTCCGTACTTCCTCGACAGGTGAGCTGATGGTAATCATCATTTGCAAAATCACGGAAGACCACGAGATGGAACTGTTCAAGCAACTGCTTCCAGTTCGTTGCCGACTCTTTCCCGGAAATTACTTCTCTATTATACATTATTAATAATAAGTGCAACGACACCATCAACGATTTGGATGTGCACGTATTCAAAGGCAAGGATCATATCTTTGAGGAGATGGAAGGACTGCGTTTCAAGGTAGGCCCGAAATCGTTCTATCAGACTAATTCGGAACAGGCATATAACCTGTATAAGATAGCCCGCGACTTTGCCGGACTGACCGGAAACGAGCTGGTGTATGACCTTTATACCGGAACAGGAACGATTGCCAATTTCGTCTCACGCCAGGCTCGTCAGGTGATTGGCATCGAGTATGTGCCGGAAGCTATCGAAGACGCAAAAGTAAATGCGGAAATCAATGATATCAAGAACACTTTGTTCTATGCCGGCGACATGAAGGATATGCTGACTCAGGAATTCATCAATCAGCACGGACGTCCGGATGTCATCATCACAGACCCGCCTCGTGCAGGTATGCATCAGGATGTGGTTGATGTCATTTTGTTTGCCGAGCCCAAACGTATTGTTTATGTAAGTTGTAATCCTGCTACCCAGGCACGCGATTTGCAGTTGCTGGATGGTAAATACAAGGTGAAGGCAGTGCAGCCGGTAGATATGTTCCCTCACACTCATCATGTGGAGAATGTAGTATTGCTAGAACTTCGATAAAAGAAAAAAGAAATGGAAAAAAGACCAAGAAAGACGCCTGCTGAAAAAGCACGTGCCCAATATACGAATTATGCAGTCAGAGAACCGATGGAACTCATGGACTTTCTGGCTGCCAAGATGCCGGACGCAAGCCGCACAAAGCTGAAATCTTTGTTAAGCAAGCGGGTGGTATTTGTTGATAATGTGATTACTACACAATTCAACTTCCCCCTTCAACCGGGAATGAAGGTGAAAATCAGCAAGCAAAAAGGAAAGAAAGAGTTTAACAACAGATTGCTGAAAATCGTGTATGAAGACGCTTATATCATTGTTGTCGAGAAGATGCAAGGACTCTTGTCTGTCAATACGGAGCGTCAGAAAGAGCGTACCGCTTATACAATACTTAATGAATATGTACAACGTTCGGGACGTCAGTTTCGCGTATTCGTTGTTCACCGCCTGGACAGGGACACTTCCGGCTTGATGATGTTTGCCAAAGACGAGAAGACCCAGCGGGTTCTGCGTGATAACTGGCACGAAATAGTGACCGACCGCAGATACGTAGCCGTAGTGGAAGGAACTATGGAAAAAGATTATGATACGGTAGTATCCTGGTTGACCGACAAGACTTTGTATGTAAGTTCCAGCGAATATGATGATGGCGGTTCAAAATCAATCACCCATTATAGAACAATCAAACGTGCGAACGGGTATTCTCTTATGGAACTCGACCTGGAGACAGGACGCAAGAATCAGATTAGTGTACATATGCAGGATTTGGGTCATCCGATTGTCGGTGATGGAAGATATGGCGGAGAAAACTATTCGAATCCTATCGGACGGTTAGCCCTTCATGCCTTCAAGCTTTGTTTTTATCATCCGGTAACGGGAGATTTAATGGAGTTTGAGACACCTTATCCGGGAGATTTCAAGAAGTTGTTTCTGAAGAAATAAGATATCCTATAAAAAATGGGGGATATACCGATTAAATATTGATATATCCCCCACTTCTTTTATAAATCAAGCTTAATCCATTCTTAACTCTATATAATCAAAATAAATTCCGGCAATAAACAAATCACCACATAAATAACGCCCTTCGACACGTACGTCTCTTATTTCACGAAGATCGTAACCAGCCCCATAATCAATAAAAAGTACCATATTCCACTCCCCATTTAAAAGGTAAATCTCTCCAAGGGCTACCATCCCTATAATAAGATAAATAATCTATCCCCATACCATTACCATCTAAACGAATAGCACTCTCTATGGGATCATTATCATAACCAAATCCCAGGTCACCAACCCAGGTACGTCCCATCAGATCATCATAAATATCTTCATCGTCCTCGCACGAAGCAAAGCCAACCAATAAAGTCAGCATCATTAAGATACCTGCATATCTCTTAATCATTTTCATAATTTTCCAGTTTATTGCGTTTATAAATACAAATTTAGCGTTTTTATTTTACTATACGCTCCAAGCCATAAGTTTTTTGTACCTTTGCCCCGATAATATAAAAAAATTACATGAAACTTCTTTGGCTCGATTTAAATAGCTCCTATGCCCACTCCTCATTGGCACTCCCTGCACTCCATGCTCAAATAGCAGATGATACTACTATCGAATGGTGTGTAGTCTCTGCCACAATCAATGAAAATACCGGTAGCGTTGTCAATCAAATCTACCGTCACCGGCCGGATATCATTGCAGCCACAAACTGGCTATTCAATCACGAGCAACTATTACATATCGTTTCACGTGCAAAAGCATTATTACCTCATTGCTGCATCATACTCGGCGGTCCCGAGTTTTTAGGAGACAACGAAGCTTTCTTATATAAGAACAAATTTGTAAGCGGAGTGTTTCGCGGAGAAGGCGAAGAAGTATTCCCTTTATGGCTAAAAGTGTGGAATCACCCAAAAGAAGAGTGGAAATCAATAACAGGTCTCTGTTATCTTGATGAAAACAATCAATATCAAGACAACGGCATCGCCCGCGTCATGAATTTCTCCCAGCTCATATCCCCTGAAAATAGCTGTTTCTTCAATTGGAGCAAGCCCTTTGTCCAACTAGAGACAACCCGGGGATGTTTCAACACATGTGCCTTTTGCGTCAGCGGCGGTGAAAAGCCCGTCCGCACCATCCCTTTGGAAGCTATCCGTGAACGTCTGAATGGCATTCACCAGCATGGAATCAAGAATGTACGTGTCCTCGACCGTACCTTTAATTACAACAATAAGCGGGCAAAAGAATTACTCGACCTATTCCGCAACTATCCGGACATCTGTTTCCATCTTGAAATCCATCCGGCTCTCCTTTCCGAAGAACTTAAAAAGGAATTATCTGTTCTCCCCAAAGGTTTATTACACCTGGAAGCCGGAATCCAGAGTTTAAAAGAACCGGTTCTACAACAAAGCCGACGCATCGGAAAGCTATCCGACGCTCTTGAAGGATTAAAATACCTCTGCTCTCTAAAAAATATGGAGACACATGCCGACCTGATAGCAGGACTCCCACTCTATCACTTATCCGAGATATTCGAAGATGTCCGCACCTTGGCAGAATATGGCGCAGGAGAAATCCAACTGGAATCCCTAAAGCTGCTTCCCGGCACGGAAATGCGAAGAAGAGCAGAAGAATTAGGCATCCAATACTCACCGCTCCCACCGTACGAAGTGTTACAGACCCGTGAAATATCAGTAGACGAACTGCAAACGGCCCATTACCTATCCCGTATGTTAGACGGATTCTACAATACTTCTACCTGGCAAAAAATTACCCGGACACTAATTTTGGAGAATCCTTCTTTCTTACATGAATTCCTTGACCATTTGGTGCAAACAGATGTCATCGATACTCCTTTAAGTTTAGAAAGAAGAGGATTGATTCTATACGATTTCTGTAAAAATCATTATCCGGATTACCTGACGCAAGTCAGCATCGCATGGATAGAAGCAGGTATGTCGCTTAAAAAAGCTCCGGCAGAAAGAGTAAGGACAAAAAGACAAGTTCCCCCTGAAAAATGGGAAGTGGAATATGGCTCGTATCGTGAGAATCTACGATTATGTTTTCTTCCCGTTGACGAAGAAGGGCATGGATACTGGTTCGGCTTTGAATCGGAGATTCAGAAGATACAACCGGTATTTAAAGCTAATAAATTATTCTAGATATAGTTCTAATAGTTACAGAAAGAGCATTTAATCATCTATCTTTTAGTCTCAAACTTTCTTCATTCTTTTTACTATATGCTTCCCCTCTTGATAACAAATATTGAAACAAGACAACATCGTCTTTTATTTGTACATGAAAAATAAAGAAAGCCCGATAACTTCCTATACGAATCCGATAGATATAATCGAAATCTACCATTTTTTTGCAGTCGGTAATCTTGTTAATATTATCCGCTTGTTCAACTTCTAAAATAGCTTTCTGAAGAGATTCTTTTGTTTTACCAGATAATTTACTTGCAGCTTTAATGAAAGTCTTAGAAAATTCCACTTTCATATTCCAAGCCATTTACGAAATTCTTCCTGCTCTACATCACTAGCAGGTGTAAGTCCTTCCGGCTCGTTTTTTGAAAGCAATCTATATGCTTCATTATCATCCATATTTTCTATCATACTTTCCACATCTTTCACAAGCAACCCTTCAATATACTTTTTCAAATTCGTACCTTTAGCTGCTGCCTTAATAGACAAGTAGCGGAAAATATCATCCGGAATGTCTATCACTTTTCTTTTTGTATTTTTAATCGTTGCGTCCATAACTCATTGTTGTTATCTAGCAAATATATATGATATATATGATATATACAAATTATGAAGTTCTTTTTACGGATATTCTACCAACTCAAACAACGCAAACATAAAAAGGAAAGTATCCCCATCTTTTGTGAAATAATCACTATTCATTTATCATTTGTAGCAGCATTTCCTATTCTCCATCGTCCATACAGAAAACTGGAAGATTAAAACCGGTATGCAATATCAATACAATGCCCTGCGAAAAAGATGGGAATGGATACCACAAGTTAGTGTTTCATATGAATGGTAAATTCCATTAATTCTCGTACCTTTGTAATACGATTAAAAAACATCCTATAATAATGAAGAACTTTATCAAGGGATTCCGGTTTACCCCCTCCAATTATCCGGCAGCAGTAGAAGAGAAAATACAGAAATACAGAAAACAAGGATATAAGCTCCCCCCACGTAAAGTACTCCGTACGCCTGAGCAACTGGAAGGGATTCGTGAGAGCGCCAAAATCAATACGGCACTATTGGATTATATCTCGGAGAATATACGTGAAGGAATGTCCACCGAAGAGATTGACGTGATGGTATATGACTTCACAACCGGGCACGGAGCCATCCCTGCCCCACTCAATTATGAAGGATTTCCCAAAAGCGTTTGTACGAGCATCAATGATGTGGTATGTCATGGAATACCCAGCAAGAATGAGATTTTGAAAAGCGGAGATATTATCAATGTAGACGTATCTACGATTTACAACGGATACTTCTCCGATGCATCCCGCATGTTTATGATTGGCGATGTAAGTCCCGAAATGCGCAAACTCGTTCAGGTAACCAAAGAATGTATGGAAATAGGCATTGCCGCCGCGCAGCCCTGGAAACAACTGGGCGATGTAGGCGCAGCCATCCAGGAGCATGCCGAAAAGAACGGATTCAGCGTTGTCCGCGACCTTTGCGGGCATGGCGTGGGAATGAAATTCCATGAAGAGCCGGACGTAGAACACTTCGGACGCCGCGGCACAGGCATGATGATTGTACCGGGGATGACCTTCACCATCGAACCGATGATTAATATGGGAACTTACGAAGTATTCATTGACGAAGCTGACGGATGGACCGTCTGCACCGACGACGGACTCCCCTCAGCCCAATGGGAAAACATGATTCTGATTACTGAAACCGGAAACGAAATTCTGACATACTGATGGAACTGATTCTACTTATTGTAATTGCCGTATTAGTGATAGTCCTGCTGGTATTATCACTGACCAAAGGCAACAACCAGACTCAAGCGGAACAATTACAGATAGCTTTGCGCCAGCAGATGCAGGAGAACCGGGAAGAGCTGAACCGCAGCATCAGGGAACTTCGCATGGAAATGACGCAAACACTCAATCAGAATATGCAGCAACTCCAAGATGTCCTGCATAAGAACATGATGACCAGCGGAGAGTTGCAACGGCAGAAATTCGATTCGATGGCACGCCAGCAGGAAATCCTGATTAAATCGACCGAGAAACGTCTGGACGACATGCGCCTGATGGTAGAGGAAAAGTTGCAAAAGACACTCAACGAACGAATCGGTCAGTCATTCGAGATAGTCCGTTCGCAACTCGAAAATGTGCAAAAGGGACTGGGAGAAATGAAGTCCCTGGCACAGGACGTCGGCGGACTGAAAAAAGTATTGAGCAACGTAAAATGCGGGGAACATTCGGTGAAGTACAACTCGGAGCATTATTAGAGCAAATGATGAGTCCCGAACAGTATGACGCTAACGTCAAGACGAAAAGAGCGGAACCGAATTCGTCGAATTTGCCATCAAACTTCCGGGTAAAGATGACGCAAACAGCACCGTCTATCTTCCGATTGACGCTAAATTCCCGAAAGACATATACGAGCAATATTACGATGCTTTCGAAGCAGGAGATGCCGCGTTGATGGAATCATCCGGCAAGCAGTTGGAAAGCACGATCAAAAAGATGGCCAAGGATATTCACGATAAATATGTGGATCCCCCTTTCACTACCGACTTCGCCATCATGTTCTTACCTTTCGAAAGCATTTATGCCGAAGTAATCCGAAGGACAAGTCTTGTAGAGACGCTTCAGAAAGAATATAAGATCGTAGTGACCGGACCGACGACACTAGGAGCTATCTTGAACAGCCTTCAAATGGGATTCCGCACACTAGCCATCCAAAAGCGTACCGGCGAAGTTTGGACTGTATTAGGAGCCGTCAAAACGGAATTCGGCAAGTTCGGCGGATTGCTTGAGAAAGTACAGAAGAACCTGCAAAGTGCCGGTGACCAACTGGAAGAAGTAATGGGAAAACGGACACGCGCCATCGAACGGAAACTGCGACAAGTAGAGCAGTTACCACATGAAGAAAGTCAGAAGATTCTGCCGATTGACGGAATAGATGATGAACTTACAGATGAATAGAATAATCAAAAATAACTCTGCATATTATTACAAGAATTTCATATTTTAAACTAATAATCCCGCCATTCAAGCTTTATCCCCTTGACAGGAATAAAGATAGAATGGCGGGATTATTATATTTTATCAACGCCCCTGCCCCTTTGCAAGCACCACCCGGAGCACAATATACCCCAATAATCCGGAAAGTATGGAACCCGACAACACTCCAAACTTAGCCTGATTCAACAAGACCGGATAATCAGTTCCGAAAGAAAGGTTGGCAATGAAAAGCGATACGGTAAAACCGATGCCGCCCAACAAGGCAATGCCGGTAAGATTCATCCAGTTCATCCCCAACGGCCTGGGAGTCAGTCCTGTTCTGATAGCCAGCCAGGTAAACGAGTAAATGCCGATGAATTTCCCCAGCAATAATCCGGCCGCCACCGCAATGCCCACATTGCCGGCCAACTCGCCGCCCCCGCTAAACACAACACCCGCATTGACAAAAGCAAAAAGCGGAAGAATCAGGTAATTGACCGCCCCATGCAGATTGTCCTCCAATGACTGCAACGGGCTGATCACACGGTCGGAAGCCGACTCCACCTCTTTCAGTTTGGCAATCTGCTCATTGGTCAGCACGATACTTCCCGACTCCATCGTCGGGAAACCGGCTATCGTATGGCGGATATGCTCAATATACTTCCCCACGTCCAGACGAGGTTTCGCAGGAATCACAAAAGCCAGGATAACCCCTGAGATTGTACTATGAATACCCGATTGCAGGAATAAATACCAGATAACCACCCCAATCACCAGAAAGAATATCTTATTTGTCGCTCCCCACTTCCCTATAAAGTAAAGCAAAACATAAAGCAACGCAGCCACCAGAAGATAACCATAAGAAACATGCGAACTATAAAAAATTGCAATCACCAGGATACCGCCAATATCATCGACTACCGCAAAAGCCGTCAGAAAGATTTTCAGGCTCAGCGGAACACGATTCCCCAATAAACTCAACACACCCAATGAGAAAGCAATATCCGTTGCCATCGGGATGGCAAGCCCTTGTCCGCCGACACTGCCCGGCGGGCAAATCAGCATATATATCATTACAGGAACCAGCATACCACCGCAAGCAGCAATAAAAGGCAAGGCAGCCTTACGGAAAGAAGAAAGTTCGCCGACCAGCAGTTCCCTTTTAATTTCCAACCCCACCAGCAAAAAGAAAATCGTCATCAAGCCATCATTGATAAACTCAATCATCCGCAAGTTCTCCCCGCCATGCGACAGTAAATTAAAGTCGCCAATCCGCAAATGGAGTTCATGCGACAAAATTCCTGATACACCGGAGCCACTGGAGAGTTCGCAATGACGGCTGCCGAAATAGCAGCCAGAAACAAAAGAATACTCGCCGTGATATTCATGGACGAGAAGTTTCGCATAGTCCGTAAAATAGTCATAACGAAATGTTTTTATGGTATTAAAATCGCAATATACGGATTTTTCTAATCAGTATAACTCCTTAAAGCAAGGTTTTTCACCCAAAGCACAAAAATTCCTGTCAAGATAAGGTTCAGGACTAAAGTCAGTACGGAAATGACCAATGCCGGGCCGCCCAGATTGTAGCCCAACGCAATGAAAATAATCCCGGCTCCTACCTCTCCACGGGTAAACATACCGATAGAAAGAGCCAGCCGCTCACTCAGTTTCCGGTCACGATAGAAGAACATCGGACAAAGTTTTCCTATATTCGACAACAAAGAAACAATCACCACGTGAAGCATAATCATCCCCCATGACATCATCTCCTGCGAACCCGTCACCGAATGTGTGCCCGCATGAGTTTCCGCAAAGTTCACCCCGATAAAATGAGGCATGCTCATACCCACCAGAAACATGAACAGGAAAGAAATCCCGGTAGATACCTTCCGCTCCACAGCAGTGTCGTGCTCCTTATGCTTCATTATCATTCCGAGAACAAACGCCGGCAACAGCACCTCAATATGAATACTCCCCTCTTCGCCATACAACTCTTTACTGCCCAAATAAAGAATCTGGGTAGCCAGAAATATAATAACCGAATAAAAAAGAATAGCCTTCCAATCCTGACGCCAATCATATCTGTTCAACCTCTGCCAGCCGGCAGCCAACAACATAAACACAATTACCACCACAATAATCAACTGCCAGCGCAAACCGATCATCATTATTTGCAGAGGAATCATCAGAATTATCGTATCCAAATCGTCAAAAATGGCCAACACCTGGATCTTCTTGTAAATCCAACTGGATTTCAGCCCGATAGCAGCCAGCATCGTAAACAAAATACCTGCGGATGTCGGTGCCGCGAAACGGCTCAACAACAAATTCTCCTTCCACGCTTCCCAACTATTCCAATAATCGGGCGGCAACAATACAAACACATAATAAATGGCAATCATAAACCACGGCAGAGCCGCCGTAGCCATCGCTATGAAATAATCCTCAGCATAGCTTTTCCATCGAACCTTGTCGAGAACAAATTCCCGGCCTACATTAATCATTATAAAACTAAGACACACATAAAGCAGTACATTCGAAACGGACTTGACAGCCCCATAACCTTGCCCTGCCACCACCGGCAGGAATTGTGAAATGATGAGCCCCAACATCAGGAAGCCCGAAAAAGACAGAACTTTTCTCATATTTACAGTTGTTTGTTCTCTAAAAGTGATTGCCAAGGAAAGCTCTGCAGACAGAAGGCAGTCACCCTGGTGTATTAAAAAACTAACCGCAAGTCAATTTGTTCAGAATAATCTCTGAAAAATTGCTTGCGGCAATATTCTTAATCCAGCTTCAGTACAGCGAGGAAGGCCTTTTGAGGCACCTCCACGTTACCGATTTGTTTCATTCGTTTTTTACCTCTTTTCTGTTTTTCAAGCAGCTTGCGCTTACGGCTCACGTCACCGCCGTAACACTTCGCAGTCACATCCTTACGAACCGCCTTAATCGTCTCACGAGAAATAATCTTCGCTCCGATAGCCGCCTGTATGGCTATATCAAACTGCTGGCGGGGAATCAGCTCCTTCAACTTCTCGCACATCCGCCTGCCCATATCATACGCATTATCAATATGCGTCAATGTAGAAAGCGCGTCCACCGGCTCGCCGTTCAGCAGGATATCAAGTTTCACCAGCTTGGAAGTACGGAAACCGTTCGGATGATAGTCAAATGAAGCATACCCCTTGGAGATACTCTTCAGTTTATCATAGAAATCGATGACAATCTCTCCCAAAGGCATATTATAATAAATCTCCACACGATTACCGGAGATATACTCCTGTTTGAGAAGCTCGCCGCGTTTGCCCAGGCAAAGCGTCATGATAGGGCCGATATAATCGGTCGTTGTAATGATGGAAGCCTTGATATACGGCTCTTCGATATGGTCTATCAAGGTCGGGTCGGGCATACCGCCCGGATTGTGCACTTCCTTCATATTGCCCTGTTTGTCATAGATATGATAGGATACGTTCGGCACGGTAGTAATCACGTTCATGTCAAACTCACGATCCAGCCGTTCCTGTACAATCTCCATATGGAGCAATCCCAGGAAACCGCAACGGAAACCGAAGCCCAGCGCCAGCGAAGATTCCGGCTGGAAGGTCAGAGAAGCATCATTCAACTGCAACTTCTCCAAAGACGCACGAAGGTCTTCAAAATCTTCCGCCTCAATCGGATAAACTCCGGCAAACACCATCGGCTTCACTTCCTCAAAACCGGCGATGGCCTTGTCGCACGGACGGGCGATATGCGTAATGGTATCTCCCACTTTCACCTCTTTGGAAGTCTTGATACCCGAAATAATATATCCTACATCTCCCGTACGAAGCTCGTTACGGGGAACCATATCCATCCTCAGCACTCCCACCTCGTCGGCATCATACTCCTTTCCCGTATTGAAGAACTTCACCTTGTCACCCTTGCGGATGATACCGTTCTCAATCTTGAAATAAGCGATGATTCCACGGAAAGAGTTGAACACAGAGTCGAAAATCAACGCTTGCAACGGAGCATCCTCGTCTCCTTCGGGATGCGGGATACGTTCGATAACGGCTGCAAGTATCTCTTCCACGCCCATGCCCGTTTTGCCCGACGCACGGATTATCTCTTCGCGTTTGCAACCCAGCAGTTCCACAATCTCATCTTCCACCTCTTCAGGGTTGGCACTTGCCATATCACATTTATTGATAACCGGGATAATTTCAAGATCGTGCTCAATCGCCATATACAGGTTGGAAATGGTCTGCGCCTGTACGCCCTGCGACGCATCGACAATCAGCAATGCACCCTCGCAAGCGGCAATCGAGCGGGACACCTCATACGAGAAGTCCACATGTCCCGGAGTGTCAATCAGATTAAGGACATACTTCTCACCCTTGTAAGTATATTCCATCTGGATGGCATGGCTCTTGATTGTAATCCCTCTTTCTTTCTCCAGGTCCATATTGTCAAGCATCTGTCCCGAAGTCACCTGTATAGTCTTGGTAAACTCCAGCAGACGGTCTGCCAGAGTCGACTTACCGTGGTCAATATGAGCGATAATGCAAAAATTGCGTATATTCTTCATTCTGATTTCTTATTATTTTATCTTTTTGGTGTGCAAAGATACGTAAATGGCGGAATAAAAAAAAATGCGTTGATAACATTCTGACAATGTACCAACGCATTTTTTTTATTGCTTAAGTGAGTTACTCGCTTAGATCAATTTGATGAAGAGTTCACCTTCAACTTCTTCCACAGAGACTTTGTCTTCTCTCAATAACCAACCAAGTCCAAGAAATAGGTCTTTGTCAACCAACTTAGTTGCTTTCTTCAGTTGCTTGGCAGTCATTCCTTCTGTTTCATTCAGTGCATTCCAGATATTACCTGCGATTACACCTGCTTTTTCTTTCAACATTTGCTTTGAAATTTTAGTTAGACATGCTTCAAATCATCCGCTCCCTCAGGATTTTCAGATTTTATTTCGGGAGCAAAGATAGTTATTTTTATGTTATATAACACTTTATTGAATGTTTTTTTATTGATTTTGTAATAAAAAAGCATTTTTCCATTCATTTCGGATGCTTTTCGAGGTATTCACACCAGATTCTTGCCGCTTCCTCCACCATTTTCGCACAAGGACGCTTGCTATAATATTGAGTAGTACGCTCTTCCGGAACGGTGGAAACCGGTTCTTTTTTCTTTAATCCCAACAATTCTCCACAAATCAGCGAGCCGTTGCGTTTTTTAAACTCAGCCGCCAGTTCCTGCACCACCGCATAGTTGGCAGCCTTTCCCTGGTCTGCCGCTTCCGTCGCCCCGGTTTCCAGTCCCGCAACGAGAAACATGCCGCAGGCAGCCCGCAAGTCTCACGCATCCTGCCTATCCCCCACCGAAAGAAGCACTCATGCGCAAAGCCTGTTCCTGTATGAATCCATACATATCCGCAAAGGCAGCCACCACAGACTGCGAGCAGTTATATCCGCTTTTAAAAAGCTCCACTGCTTTTTGTATTCTATCTTCCATACTATTTTTCCGCTTTTTATTTTCATGCAAAAATACAAAAAAAAGTATTTATTGATTCATGTTCATTTCAGGAAAACAGCAGCATGATGTTCAGCACCGATACGATAATCGCAATCGTATACAGCACAAACGTACTCCAGCGGCTATTCACATAATCCCCATCACTTTCGGGAAGAAGTCAGCCCCACCTGCAGAAACACCGTAAAGGGCAACTGGATACTAAGTATCATCTGTGAGATAATCAATCCCTTAAAAGGATCCCCGATAAAGAAAATCAATAATAAGGCAATGCCCAAGGACAAAAGTACCCCCACCTGCGAGTGGCTGTCCCTGATATGATAAGACTCACCGAAAATACCCGCAAAGATAGAGCCTGCCGCCATCCCGCTTGTGATAGTCGACGAAATGCCCGCCATCAGCAGCGCCAACGCGAATACGATTGCGGCATTGCTCCCCAGCAACGGTTCGAGCAGCGATTTGGCCTGTTGCAACTCCTCCACCTGAATACCGCTTTTGAAGAAAGTGGCGGCAGCCAGCAGAATCATCGCACTGTTAATCGCCCAGCCTACAATCATCGAGAACAACGTGTCAAACAACTCATACTTCAATACCTTCTTTATCGATGCGTCGTCTTTTTTGTTATACTCGTGGCTCTGTATCACTTCCGAATGGAGAAACAGATTGTGAGGCATCACCACCGCTCCCAGCACACTCATGATAATCAGCATGCTTCCTTTCGGGAATGACGGAGTCACCCACCCCAGCGTTGCGGCCGGCCAGTCTATCTCTACGAGAAACAGCTCATAGATAAAAGAAAGCCCGATAACGGAAACGAACGCGATGATAGAACGTTCTATCTTCTTATACGAATTGGTGAAAAGCATGATGGAGACAAAAAGCGTTGTCAGTATAGCCCCCCATATGATAGGGATATCCAACAGCATCTCCAGCGCGATGGCGCCACCCAGAATCTCCGCCAGCGAAGTGGAGATAGAAGCCAGTACGGCCGTACCAAGTATGGGACGGGACACCCATTTGGGAGTATATTTAGTGGCCGCTTCCGACAGACAGAGTCCGGTCACAATCCCCAGGTGGGCAACGTTGTGTTGAAGTACAATCAACATGACAGTAGACAGGGTGACCACCCAAAGCAGCGAATACCCGAATTCGGAACCGGCGGCGAAATTAGACGCCCAGTTTCCCGGATCAATAAATCCTACCGTCACCAAGAGTCCCGGCCCGATATATCTGAACACATCCAGTCCGCCCAAATAGCGTTTATGGTCTTTGCGTTTTAAGTCTTGAAAAATATTCTTCATTTTTTGCATAATAGTTTCTCCAGTACAAATATACTTATAAATAACGACTGAAGTTCGGTTTTGGTTCAAAATACCGACAAGTAAGTATATGAAAACAGGCACGGATTACACGAACTTCACGGTTCCAAATCAATAAAACCGTGTCATCCGTGTAATCCGTGCCTGAGCAAAAATCAAAAGGGAGTTTTTTCGCCACTCCCTTCCGATATAACTATAAAAAAGGGAAATCTTACCTGTTAATATCCCATCTCATGTAATGCACGACATAACTGGTCGGGGCAAGACGTCGGTCGGCCGCCACAGCGTACACCTTCCAGCCTGGTAATCACCTCTTCCACTTTCATACCTTTTACCAGGCGTGAAAGCCCTTGCAGATTACCGTTGCATCCGCCCCAAAAGGCCACCTCCTTCACGACACCATCTTCCACATTCAGTTCGATGTTCGTGCTGCAAGTACCTTTGTTTTATAAACATATTCCATGGCAATTTATTCCTCGCCTTCTGGTTTCATGTTTGTGTAAACAGTCTGCACGTCATCAAATTCTTCCAGACGTTCAATCATCTTGTCCAGCGTCTCGCGTTGTTCGGGAGTCACATCCTTCATATCGTTCGGGATATAAGTAAAGTCTCCGCCGACATCTTCAAAACCACATTCTTCCAGATGCTTCTGAATAGCGGCATAACTCTTCGGGTCACCATAGATAGTGATTGTTCCTTCCTCTTCGTCCTCATCATATTCATCTTCCACGTCATAATCAATCAGGTCAAGAATCAGTTCCTCCATATCCAGTCCGTCTTTCTTCTTGAAAGTGAACATACATTTGTGATCGAAAAGGAATGCCAGCGACCCCATTGTACCCAAGTTACCGCCGAACTTGTTAAATACCGAACGGACGTCGGCCACCGTACGGGTCGTGTTATCAGTCAACGTATCCACAAAGACAGCAATTCCGTGAGGGCCGTATCCTTCGTAAGTCATGCTCTTGTAGTCGCTCTGGTCTTTACCCATAGCGTTCTTGATGGCACGTTCGATATTATCCTTCGGCATATTCTCACGCTTACAAGTAGCGATAACCGAACGCAGGGTCGGGTTATTTTCAGGTTCCGGACCGCCTGCCTTTACAGCGATAGCGATCTGTTTGCCCAGTCTTGTGAATGTCTTAGCCATGTGGCCCCATCTTTTCAGTTTAGCGGCCTTTCTATATTCAAATGCTCTTCCCATTGGTTTATATTTTTATAATAACAATTTTAAGTTTATCTGATTATCTTAGTTTGGCGCCCAGTTTGTCTTCCAGATTCTTCACCAGTTTCGACATGATTTTGTCAATCATCTTGTCGTTCAATGTCTGGTTCTCATCCTGAAGCAGGAAGCTCACTGCATAGGATTTCTTGCCGGCTTCCAGATTCTTGCCTTCGTACACGTCAAAGAGTTCCACTTCTTTCAGCAGCTTCTTCTCCGTATCGAATGCAATCTTCTCGATTTCGGCAAACTGCACATTCTTGTCAAGCAACAAAGCCAGGTCGCGTTTCACAGCCGGGAACTTGGAGATTTCCTTGTAGCTGATCTTCACCGAACGGACAGCCTTCATAAGCTCCTTCCAGTTCAAGTCGGCGAAATAGACCTCATTGTCAATATCGAATGCTTTCAGCAACTTCTTAGTCACCACACCGAAAGATGCCAGGCGTTTGCCGCCCTTGGTATTTACAGAAAGCGCGGCTGCAAAAACATCATCGGTCAGGTTACCTACAACCAGGTTATGCAGATCCAGTCCCAAACGTTTCAATACATTTTCGACATAAGCCTTCAATTCATAAACAGAGCTGTTCTCATCCGCGTGTGCCCATGAGTTGGAAACCTTCTTACCGGTTACCCACAAGCCCAAGTGATAATCTTCCGAGTAAGGAGCCAATACTTTCTCCTCATTCTTCTTGTCTCCGTCGAAATAATAACAGTTGCCGAATTCGAAGAATTTCAGATCGGCATTCTTACGGTTCGCGTTGTGAGCGATGCTTTCCAGTCCGCCGAACAACAAAGTCTGGCGCATAGCGTTCAAATCCGCGCTCAACGGGTTCAGCAACATCACCAGGCGGTTGGACGGATAAGTTTCCAAGCCGTCATAGTAAGCGGCACGGGTCAATGAGTTATTCAGTATTTCATTGAATCCGCAACCAACCAACTGCTCGGCAACCAGATTCTGTAATTTATTCGACTTATCATGTTCTCCCTTAGTGGTCAGGCTGGATTTCAAAGTAGACGGAATTTCAACATTATTATATCCGTAGATACGGAGAATGTCCTCAATCACGTCGCAGTCACGCTGCACATCCACCCGGTATGGCGGAACTGCCAATGTCAGGCCTTCCGGTGTCTCATTCGTAATCTTCATCTCCAGGCTGGTCACAATGCTCTTGATTGTCTCCACCGGAATCACCTTGCCTATCAGCGAATTTACTTTCGCATAAGCCAAGTCTACGATGAAATCCTGTGCAGGAGTAGTATATCCATCCTTAATATCGGAAGAAATCGTACCTCCGGCCAGTTCCTTCACCATCATGGCAGCCAGTTTCAGGCAATAAATCACACCGTTCGGGTCGATACCGCGTTCAAAACGGAAAGAAGCGTCGGTGTTCAAGCCATGGCGGCGTGCAGTCTTACGCACCCATGTAGGATGGAAGTAAGCACTTTCAATGAATACATCCGTCGTTGCTTCGGTAGAACCGGAATCCAATCCGCCGAATACGCCGGCAATACACATCGCCTCTTCCTTATTGCAAATCATCAGGTCGCGGTCGCTCAACTTGCGTTCCACCTCGTCCAGCGTAACGAACGAAGTCCCTTCGGGCATGGTCTTAAAAACCACCTCGTTGCCTTTAATCTTTCCGGCATCGAAGCAGTGCAAAGGCTGGCCGAAAGCATGAACGATATAATTGGTAATATCCACAACATTATTAATAGGACGCACACCGATCAGGCGCAGTTTGTTCTGCAGCCATTCCGGGCTTTCCTTCACGGTCACCCCTTTCACGGTCACACCGGCATAATGCGGGCAAGCCTCCGTGTTTTCAACCTTCACTTCGATATTCAAGTCCCGGTTTTCCACATTGAAGCCATCTACCGACGGGCGTTGCAGGGTAGCCTGTCTGCCGTTCTGAATCAGATAAGCATACAAGTCACGGGCCACGCCGTAGTGAGAGCAGGCATCCGCACGGTTGGGCGTGATGTCCACTTCAAGCACATAGTCGCTCTTGATATTATAGTAATCCTTGGCAAGCGTACCCGGAACAGCATTTTCCGGCAATACAATGATGCCTGCATGATCCGTACCGATACCTATTTCATCTTCAGCACAAATCATGCCGGTAGATTCCACACCACGGATTTTGATTTCTTGATGGTAAAACATTCGTCACCGTCATAAAGTTTCGTACCCAAAGTAGCTACCACCACTTTCTGTCCGGCAGCCACATTCGGAGCACCACAAACGATCTGCACCGGTTCGCCTTCTCCCAGATTGACAGTAGTAATGTGTAAATGGTCGGAATTCGGGTGTTCCACGCAAGTCAGCACTTCGCCGATCACAAGACCTTCCAAACCGCCTTTAATGGTTTGCACTTCTTCCACACCACCTGTTTCCAAGCCGATAGAGGTCAACGCTGCAGCCGTTTCATCAGGCGTCAAATCGAAGTTGACATACTCTTTCAGCCAGTTATAAGAGATATTCATATTATTAATTTTTTATTGTTTCTCAAAAAGATTCGCAAAGTTAATAAGTTTTTTCGGTTGACCGAAAAGGTTTGAAAGAAAATTGAAAGTTCAAAGTCCAAAGTAGAAAATTACCCTGCTGAACTACAAACACCCCATAGGGATATTGCGCAGCCCACTCTCAAATCTCAACTCTCAAATCTCAACTAAAACGGCAACGGTCCGTCCCCCCCTATCGGTGCGGCAAACGGGTTACTTGTCTGCGGAGCAAAGTCAGGCGCCGGCGGAGGCGGCACGGAACCGGCTGCCCCTGCATTCATTTTAGAACCCAGCATAGCCCCTGCAGGCTCACCCGGCATCGGAATAACCATATCGTCCTCCGGATTCGAGAATCGTGTAAACTCACCCTTAAACCGGAGCAGCACCTCGCCTACCGCACCGTTACGGTGCTTGGCTATCACAATCTCCGCCATACCGCGCAAGTCATTCCCCCGGTCGTCCTGATAAATCTTATAATATTCCGGACGATGGATAAAGCACACCATATCGGCATCCTGCTCAATGGCTCCCGACTCACGAAGGTCACTCAACTGCGGACGCTTGCCGTCGATACCTTCACGGCTTTCCACACCACGGTTCAACTGTGACAGCGCGATAATCGGAATATTCAACTCCTTCGCCAATCCCTTCAACGAACGTGAAATGGTACTCACCTCTTCCTGACGGCTGCCGAACGCCATACCGCTCGCATTCATCAACTGAAGGTAGTCAATAATAATGATTCTCACCCCATGCTCGCGCACCAGACGGCGCGCTTTCGTACGCAGCTCGAAAACGGACAAAGACGGAGTATCATCCACATAGAGCGGCGCATCCAGCAAGTCCTTCAACTTATAGTCCAACTGCTGCCATTCGTAATTCGCCAACTGTCCGCTCTTGATTTTCTCACTCGGAATCTCGCAGACATTCGTAATCAAACGGTTCACCAACTGGACGTTACTCATTTCAAGAGAGAACAGCGCCACCGGATTCCGATAATCAACGGCAATATTCTTCGCCATAGAAAGCACGAAAGCTGTCTTACCCATGGCAGGACGGGCAGCGATAATAATAAGGTCGGAATTCTGCCAGCCGGAAGTCATCTTGTCCAATTTCGTGAAGCCACTTTCAAGACCGCTCAAACCGTCGGTTCGCGCCGCAGCTTTCTGAATCAGCTTATAGGCTTCGTCAATCACCGGATTGATCTGCGTATAATCCTTTTTCATGTTCTGCTGCGAAATCTCAAAAAGCTTGCCTTCCGCTTCCTGCATCAAGTCGTCCACATCCAGCGTCTCATCAAAAGCCTTGCTTTGGATATTGCTCGTAAATGTAATCAGCTCACGCGCCAGCGACTTCTGCGCAATGATACGTGCATGGTATTCAATATGTGCCGAAGAAGCTACCCTACTACTCAACTGAGTAATATAGAACGGCCCTCCGACCTCTTCCAAATCCCCCCGTTTGCTAAGCTGCTCCTTCACCGTCAGGATATCCACCGGTTTCTGGTTCACGGCAAGGTCGGTAATAGCTGCATAAATCAATTGGTGACGGCGCTCATAAAAGATTCGGGACGAAGAATCTCGCTCACCAGCGAATAAGCATCCTTCTCGATCATCAAAGCACCCAACACTGCTTCCTCCAACTCAGGCGCCTGAGGCTGGATACGACCATAATCATTTACCGGTTGTACTTTTGCAGACTTTGTATTGCGGGTATTTTTTCTCTGTTCAGCCATGGAGATATTTACTATTTTACAATTTACGATTTACTATTTATGACCGGATACGCTCCTTCAATAACAGCGTCCTTCCGTTCGGGACGACAAAGATAAAATATAATCATGAAGAATGGATAAGGAAAAATGAAGATTTTACTAACTTTGCTCCCGAATCACATTTAGCCACGATTAATTGTGATATGTGGCACTACAAATTGTAAATAGTAAATTACGAAACAGTAAATAACCTTATGCTCACTTTCCCGAATATTAAAATAAACCTGGGACTCTCCATCACGGAGAAACGCCCGGACGGTTATCACAATCTCGAAACAGTCTTCTATCCGGTAAACCTGGAAGACGCTTTGGAAATCCGCACTTCTCCCGAAGCAGAAAAGAAGATAACTCTCCACCAGTATGGAATGGAAATAGCCGGCAGTCCGGAAGACAACCTGGTAGCAAAGGCTTATTCACTGCTGGACAAGGAGTTCCACCTTCCCCTGTCGAGATTCATTTGTACAAACATATCCCTTCGGGAGCCGGACTGGGCGGCGGTTCGTCTGATGCCGCTTTTATGCTGAAGTTACTCAATGAGCAGTTTCACTTGAATTTATCTGAAGAACAACTGGAAATATATGCCGCCACCTTAGGAGCGGACTGCGCTTTCTTTATCAAGAACAAACCAGTCTACGCCGAAGGTATCGGCAACATCTTCTCGCCAATCGAACTTTCATTAAAAGGTTATCAGATTATGATTGTGAAGCCGGACGTTTTCGTTTCCACCCGCGAAGCCTTCGCGAACATTCATCCCCATCATCCCGAATATCCGGTCAAAGAGGTAATCCATCGTCCGGTGGCAGAATGGAAGGATACATTAATCAACGATTTCGAAGCGAGCGTCTTCCCGCAGCATCCTGTCATCGGAGAAATCAAGCAAGAACTCTATAATCAGGGAGCAATCTACGCATCCATGAGCGGTTCCGGTTCTTCCGTGTTCGGGCTGTTCGCACCGGATGCTGCGCTACCGGAAATAAACAGGAAGCCCGATACCTTCTGCTTTAAAGGAAAACTGTAAACGAGACGGGCATATTAGGATAAAAAAGGCGTGAGAGCCAAAACAATCACGCAAAGCCATCTCAGAGTCAGCGTGTTTCAAGATGCAGTTTCTTATAGCCGCAAATGATATTATTCTCATATCTTATTTCTAATTTGAAACAAAGATAGCAGTTCTTTTTTGAAAAACAAAACATTTTTCCAATATTCAGAAATGGTTAAAACCAAACCTTCAAAGCAGTTTTGTCCGCTTTGCGGGCAAACAAAAAACGGTACCACGACTCACGTCGTAGTACCGTCACAACACAAACACAAAATAAAACACGACAAAACTACTATGCAATCTCCTGTCTATACCGGGAGGTATAAGTACTGTCTATGTATATTCACATACCCATAACCAGCTTCAGGTCGATTTGCATTAATTAAACAAATCGCATGCACGATTTGTTTAAACTTTTATGTTAATTAAAACAAGTCTCTTTTTACTGAATACCTCTCTCACGGAGTTTCAACTGCCAGTTCCAGGCAGAGCGTAAAGTATCTTCCAAAGTCTCTACGGCTTTCCAACCCAATTCATTATTTGCAAAATCGGGTTTGCCCAAACTTTCTCAATATCACCGGCACGACGTCCGACAATCTGATAATTCAACTTCACGCCGGTAGCTTTTTCAAAGCCATTGATTAATTCCAATACGGAAACACCGCGTCCCGTACCGATATTGAATACTTCAACTTTTTCTTTCTGTCCCTTTTCCAGGATACGGCGGATAGCGATCACGTGTGCCTTAGCCAAATCAACCACGTTGATAAAGTCACGGATACAAGAACCGTCGGGCGTATCATAATCATCACCGAACACGCTCAGTTTCTCACGGATACCGATAGCAGTCTGAGTCAGATAAGGAATCAGGTTTTGAGGAACACCGTTCGGCAGTTCGCCCAGCAATGCGGTAGGATGCGCACCGATCGGGTTAAAGTAACGCAACATGATAGCATTGATCGGAGCACCGGAAGCTACCGTATCGCGAATAATCTCTTCATTAATCTGTTTGGTATTTCCATAAGGCGATTCCGCTTTCTTGATCGGGGCCTTTTCCGTCACCGGCAGTTCATCCGGCTGACCGTACACTGTACAAGAAGAAGAGAACACGATACCTTCCACTCCGTGTTTCGGCATCAGTTCGAGAAGGTTGATCAAAGAAACCAGGTTGTTGCGATAATAAAGCAACGGTTTCTCCACCGACTCGCCTACGGCTTTGCTCGCCGCAAAATGAATAATAGCCTTAATTCCTTTATATTTTGTAAATACAGCATCAAGTCCTGCAAAATCCAGACAATCCAGTTTCTCGAACACCGGACGAATACCGGATACTTTCTCTATATTGTCAACAACGTCGGCACTTGAATTTGATAAATTATCGATGATGATTACTTCATATCCACTGTTTTGCAGTTCCACTACGGTGTGAGAACCGATATATCCTGTCCCGCCCGTTACTAAAATTCTTTCTTTCATATTCTTTATAAATGGTTAGTTTTTCGGCTTTTTGTCGTTTGAGCTACAAATTTATGGAAATAAAATGGAATTCCAATAATCTGTGACCATTTACTTCAATAAAAGGTAATTAAAGAACGATTTGATGGAAATCGGGTATTTAAAAAAAGAATTGGAAACCCACAATCTGTATGTCGCCACACAGCGGAGTTCCCAATTCCTATCAATCAATTATCAACTGTAAGTCTTTATTATACCACGCCGGAGAATCCCATGAATGCCATGGCAAGCAGGCCGGCGGTAATCAGGGCAATCGGAGTGCCTTGCATGCCTTTCGGGACTTTCACCAGGCTCATCTGCTCGCGCAGTCCGGCAAAGAGTACCAGTGCCAGCCCGAAGCCGATAGCCGTAGAGAACGCATATACAACACCCGTCAGCAGGTCATAGTCTTTCTGAATCACCAGGATGGCCACACCCAGAATACAGCAGTTTGTCGTAATCAACGGCAGGAACACGCCCAACGCCTGATACAAAGCAGGAGAAACCTTCTTCAGGATGATTTCCACCATCTGCACCAGTCCGGCAATCACCAGGATGAAAGTAATCGTCTGCAAGTATCCCAGTCCGAAAACATCCAATACAAACTTCTGGATCAGGAAGGTAACGATGGTAGCGATGGTCAGCACGAAAGCCACTGCGGCGCTCATACCCATCGCAGTTTCCACCTTCTTGGAAACGCCCAGAAACGGACAGATACCCAGGAATTTCGACAACACGATGTTGTTTACAAAGATTGCCGAAATAAATATCAATATATATTCCATATTCTTTTCTTATTTAATTGAGTTAGGCTTTCTTAAAGCTATTAATCAATGCAATGAGGTATCCCAAAGCGATGAACGCACCCGGAGCCAGCACGAACACCAACATTCCGTATTCTTCGGGCATGATGGCGAAGTCGAAAATCTTGCCTGTTCCCAGGAACTCGCGGACAGCGCTCAGCAAAGTCAGGGCAATGGTAAAACCAAGTCCCATACCGATGCCGTCGAACATGGAAGCGACCGCGTTATTCTTTGCGGCAAAAGCCTCGGCACGTCCCAACACGATACAGTTCACCACAATCAACGGAATGAAAAGACCGAGCGTAGCATACAGTCCCGGCACATAAGCCTGCATCACCATCTGGAGCAGCGTCACGAAAGACGCGATCACCACGATAAATGAAGGGATACGTACCATATCCGGAATCAGATTCTTAATCAGGGAGATCACCACGTTCGAGCAGATCAATACGAACATCGTAGCCAGTCCCATACCCATACCGTTGATGGCCGATGAGGTCGTACCCAACGTAGGACACATACCAAGCAGGAGCACAAACGTAGGATTCTCTTTGATAATCCCGTTCATCATTACTTTAAAGTTATTCATACCTGTCTCCTTTCTTAATTAGCACTGATAGAATCAGTAAGTTCAACTTTAATCGTAGCGCCCGTAGCAGCGTCCATGTTCTCACCGGCAGCCTTTTGAGAAGCACCGGAAACACCGTTCACTTCCCCACCTTCTGCCTTATAAGCCTGATAAGCCGCGTTTACAGCATTCAGGAAAGCACGCGAACTGATGGTAGAAGCAGTGATGGCATCCACCTGTCCGCCGTCCTTGCTGACAGTCAGCGGAGCTTCACCCGGATTCATGCCCAGGATAGACTTTGCACTTTCTTCGTGCGACACCGCCTGCTCGCCTTTGTCAGGGTCATAAGCGCCAAACCATTTGTCGGCTTTCGAGCCCAGCCCCGGAGTTTCCGCATGAGCCAGCAGAGAGTAATTATAGATTTTGCCTTCGGCATTAAAGCCTACCAGCACTTTCAGTTCACCACCGAATCCCATCGACTTGGCTTCAACAGCCGTACCGACCAGCTCTTCGCCGTTCTTTGCCGGATAGACAATAAAGTCTACGAACTTCTTTCCGTCTTTCTCACCGAAAATAGTATCGCTTTCCGCTACCGGATTGTTCGTAAATTCAGGAAGCACCTTTTTCAAGGCCTCGTTCAGCGTCTTTGCATTCGCTTCGGCAATAGGGCCTTTCGTCAGTTCGTTCACATAAGCCAGCAACGCTACGGAGACAGCCGTCACACCCGTAAGTACCAGCAACATATTCTTTAAAGATGATTGTAACTTTTTCATTTCTTCTTCGCTACCTCCCCAAAGCGTTTAGGTTTACAATAGGTGTTAATCAGCGGAGTGAACGCATTCATAATCAGGATGGCGAATGACATACCTTCGGGATATGCGCCGAACAGACGGATAACCACCGTCAGCAGACCGATACAAACACCATAAATCAACATTCCTTTTCTTGCTCATCGGAGAAGTCACATAGTCGGTTGCCATAAAGACAGCTCCCAGCATCAGACCTCCGGAGAGTAGTTGCAATACCGGAGAAACATACTTTTCGGGATCCACCATATGCATAATGCCTGCAAATACAAATACCGTCGCCAGGATGGATACAGGGATATGCCAAGTGATAATCTTCTTCCAAAGCATATAGACCAGACCGATCAGCAGCGCCAATGCGCTTACCTCACCCAGACATCCGCCGTTTTGTCCAATCAGCAGGCTCAAGGCATCCGGAATCTGGCTCAACGCAGAGGTATCGCCATGAATCGCCTGCTTCATCAACGCCAACGGAGTAGCGCCGGTCGTGGCGTCCGTATAAGCCGCCAACTGTCCGACTACCGGCCAACTGGTCATCTGCACCGGGAAGAGAGCAACAGGAACACACGTCCCGCCAATGCCGGGTTGAAAGGGTTGCAACCCAGTCCGCCGAAAGACATCTTGCCCACACCGATAGCGAACAATGCGCCGAGGATGATAATCCAAACCGGCAGGTTGGAAGGTAAGTTGAATGCCAGCAACACACCTGTAATGATGGCAGAGCCGTCACAGATGGTGGTGGTCGGTTTCTTCAGTAAATATTTCCCGATCGCCCATTCGAAGAACAAACAAGCCGCAACGGAAGTAGCTGTAACAATCAGGGCTCCCAGTCCGAAGAAATAGAGAGACACCAGAAAAGCCGGAATCAGTGCAATCAGCACGCCGTACATATTCTTCTGCACGCTGTCTCCGCCATGAACGTGGGGTGATAGTGATACGATTAATTTATTTTCCATATTCGTTATTTTTTAGCTTGACGTGCGCGAATCATAGCCCCTACTTTACCTTTTCCCAGACGACAGTAGTCGAGCAGCGGACGGTTGGCAGGACAAGTGAACTGGCAGGAGCCGCACTCGATGCAATCCATGATTCTTTCTTTTTCCATTGTTTCAAAATCTCCGTTTTCGGACAAAGCTCCGAGCAAGTACGGCTCCAGTCCCATCGGACAGGCACTCACGCACTTCGCGCAACGGATACAGGTCTGTGCCTCACCGCGTCTGGCTTCCTTCTGATTCATAATCAGGATACCGGAACTGCCCTTCGCAGTAGGAACCTCGATATTCACCAGCGCCTTACCCATCATCGGGCCGCCGCCGATTACTTTTCCCGTATCTTCGGGCAGACCGCCGCAAGCGTCGATCAACTGCTTCATCGGCGTACCGATACGGGCAAGGAAGTTGGACGGCTTCGCAACAGATTTTCCCGTCACGGTAATCACACGTTCGAACAACGGTTTATTCTTCTGGACAGCTTCATAAACAGCAAACGCCGTACCTACGTTCTGCACAACAGCTCCCGTAGAGATAGGCAACGCGCCGCTGGCCACCTGGCGTTTGGTTATCGCGTCAATCAACTGTTTTCCCCTTGCGGATATTTCACCTTCAAGGGCACCACCTCGATACCTGCATAGCTTGCAGCCACTTTCGTCATCAGTCCGATGGCATCCGGCTTGTTATTTTCGATTCCGATAAACGCTTTGTTCACCTTCACGGCTATAATCAGGATAGAGACACCCACCATGATTTCCTCCGCGTGTTCCAGCATCAACTGATGGTCGGCAGTCAGGTACGGCTCGCACTCCACCGCATTGATAATCACACATTCGGCCTTGAAAGACGGCGGCGGACACAATTTCACCTGTGTAGGGAAACAAGCACCACCCAGACCTACGATTCCTGCATCGGCAATCTTCTTCACGATTTCTTCCGCCGGAAGTTCACACTCCTTCACCAGCGTCTTGCTGCGGTCGATTGTCTCTTCCCATTCGTCACCTTCCACATCAATAAAGATGGCAGGTTTCGCATAACCGCTGGCATCGACTATCGTATCAATCTTCGCCACTTTGCCACTGACTGAAGAGTGAATTGCTGCCGAAACAAAGCCGGCAGGTTCGGCAATCTTGGTGCCCACCTTTACCACATCACCTTTCGCAACAATCGGTTTTGCAGGCGCACCGATGTGCTGCCCCAACAAAATAACGGCCTTTGCAGGAACTTCCGCCGTGATAATAGGTTGATGTGCCGACAATTTATTTTCGTGTGGATGAACTCCACCAATTGAAAATGTATTTAACATACAATTCTGTATTTTATTCTGTTATTATTCTGTTACTTTCGGAGCTTCAGCCGTAGCTTTCGGAGCAGCCGTCTCTTTCGGAGCAGCCGTCTCTTTCGGAGCAACTGTTTCCTTTGGAGTCGCAGGAGCTTTCGGAGCAGCCGTAGCCTCTTCCGTCTTCGGTTTGCGCGGCGGGAAATTCAACTCGGTAATGGTGTTCTGCGGACAAACTTCCACACACTTGCGGCAAGATTTACACTTGTTCGGGTCGATGTAAGCCAGGTTGTTCTCCAGCGTGATAGCCTCGAACGGACAAGTCTTCACACACTTGCCACAGCCGATACAGCTAACGGTACAAGCCTTACGTGCCACGGCCCCCTTGTCCTTATTCACACAAGAGACGTACACACGGCGCGACTTCTTGCCTTGCGGGCGGATTTCGATAATCGCCTTCGGACAAGCCTTCACACAAGCTCCACAAGCCGTACATTTCGCTTCGTCCACTTCGGGAAGCCCTGTTTCGGGATTCATGTGGATAGCGTCGAACTGGCAGGCAGCCACACAGTCGCCACAGCCCAGACAGCCGTAGCTGCAACCGGTTTCCCACCATACAGTGAAGCGGCGATAGCGCAACTCTTCGCACCGTCGTACTGGTTGGTACGCGGGCGGTTGGCACAAGTTCCGTTACATCTCACTACTGCTACCATCGGTTCAGCCTCACCGGCTGCCAGTCCGAGGATATCAGCGACTTTTGCCATGACAGGCTGTCCGCCTACAGGGCAAAATTTACCATCCAGTGATCCGGCTTTGACACAAGCGTCGGCAAATCCGCTACAACCGGGGTAGCCACATCCACCACAATTGGCCTGGGGCAGAACCTCCCCCACCTGGGCAATCCGCGGGTCTTCATACACGGCAAATTTCTTGGAAGCCACATAAAGAATAGCGGCCAGCACGAGCGCTATCGCTCCCAATGAAATCACTGCAATCAGAATCAAATTCATAATGTTTTTAGTTATTTATTGGTTTTATAGTAAATGAAAAATTTTTGTTTCAGTCGCGTTTTATTGAGCCACAAAATGAAATAATAAGGCACGAGGACAGCCAGAGAAAGAAGGGCTGCATACAGCTCATTCTCCATCAACGCCATAAAAAGGAATAAAGAAACAATCAGAAGTACGAAAGGAAGTACAAATGCCAATACCACTGCCATCATGCCCATCGACATTTCGCCGACTACCATCACTTTATCCCCCACTTTCCAGGAAGCAGCAGTATCAATAATATCTATGATTTTGTCCTTACTATCCGCCGAGGAACAGTGCCCCTTTGCGCTACAAGCCGCACAAGCCGATGTCTGGACGATCCTCACCGACAGATGAGAACCCTGTATGTTTTCCACAATACCTAGATGCTTTATAGTATTATTCGTCATTTTGCAAACTCAACATTACAAATCGCGGCAAATTTAATCATTATTTGCGAACTACGAAGCATTCCCCGTATTTTTTCTACATAATAATTTGTTATTTCTTGTGTTTTCGTTATCGCACACGGAAAAAGATATGGCTACTATTTGATATGTTTGCAACATAAAAGGCAGGCGGAACTAATATGGAGTATCCTTTTAAATAATTCGCTAAATTCGCGAATTTTCCAATAAGAATCACTATATTTGCAAAAACAAAGAACAACTATATGAATGTTGAATTTGAGAAAGAATATTTAGCTAAGCTGTATGAGAAAGGAAAAACAGATGATAAAAAACATCGGTTTCAACCTCAAATAGTCAGCGGGTATTTAAAATGCGTGAAAGCCTTGGTAAACGCTTCTTGTATGGAAGACTTATACACATTCAAAGCATTGAATTATGAAAAGCTAAAAGGAGACAAGAAGGGTCTTTCCTCATTGCGTATAAATAACCAATACAGGCTTGAGTTTCGAGAAATACCGAATCAATCTAATCAAATGATCATTGAAATATGTTCTTTGGTAGATATTACAAACCATTATAAGTAAAAGAATATGGGAACATCAGCAAATAACTTACAATCATTCCGTCCGTATCATCCGGGAGAACTGATAAAGGAAGAACTGGAATGTAGAAATATTAAGCAAAAAGATTTTGCAAAGAAATTTGAGTTATCTTACACCGCTTTAAATGAAATTCTAAATGCCAAACGTCCTGTTACTACTGAGTTTGCACTACTTTTAGAAGCTGCATTAGGAATCAATGCAGACTTACTTGTGAAGATGCAAACAGAGTACAATTTAGAAACAGCCCGGAAAAATGCTACTATTATTGAAAGAATAAACAAAATCAAAAAAATAGCAGCAGTATTTTAATAACAAAGATAACATTCCAAAGCATTACTAAAGTCGGATATAAAAGGGTTGCAGGCGGGAAACTTTTTCCCGCCTGCAACCCTTTTACTTTATCTGTTCTTTCACTATTCTCCCCGCTCCTCCTCTCTTCTCTTCCTGTGCTCCAAATACAGCAACTTCCATTTGTCCAAATACGCCTCGATTTCCTCCTCACTAAAGGAGTCAAAAAAGAAATCGGCAACTTCTACGTAATGACTCAATCTGCCATCCAGCCCTTTTTACATCATTATAGGTTGAATGGCCGATGTTTACTGCATTATACACTGCAACATTCGTCAACCCCAAACAGTCTTGCAACTCTGAAATGCAAGCGCCCAAACTCTCGTAACAAGCTTTTTCTTTTTTCATTCTTATTTATTGTTAAAAACACACTATAACGATTAATTATCCCAACTTCAATCCCGTATGTCGGGATGATGTTTATTTTGTCTTTGCTATTTTACGCCGTGTTCTGAAGCACATTTGTGTTTCTCCGCAAAAGTAAAGATTTTAACTCATTACAGCAAAATATTATGCCACACAATTACCGAATGTCCTATTTTATGCCGCCCATCGCCCCCGTCAGGAATGAAGAAGGACGAATTGTCACTCCCGCCACCCTTCTCCCCTTCTGCGAAATCTCCGTGGAACAAGTTTTCCAGATGATCACCTGCAATGAAAACCTCAGGCTCCTGACCGAACAAGTACGCAACGCTCCGGACATGCGGACGGCGAAAGCCACGCTCCTGCCTTACGTGACTCCTGCGGCACCTTCACCCGCCGCAACAGCAAATGCTTCCTATCCTCCTCACGGCTGATAGTGATAGACGTAGACCACCTCGACTCCAACGAAGAAGCCGCCGGAATGCGCCGTACCCTGTTCGACGATCCTTTCCTCCGTCCCGTACTTACGTATATCAGCCCCAGCGGTCGGGGCGTGAAAGCATTCGTCCCGACCGGCACGCCATTTCCGGCAGACGAGATACAGAATGTCACGGAAAGCATCAACAGAGCCATGCAATATGTCGAAATGGTCTACACCCGACAACGGACATCGCTGCCCGGACAACTGCCAAAGGCGTAGACGGTTCAGGGAAAGACCTGGTAAGAGCCTGTTTCCTGAGCCACGACCCCGAAGCCTTATTCAGAAACATCTGATATAATCTATAATTCCCAATCCAAGAAAAATGAACGACATTGAATCACTACGCCGCCTCACCGAGACAGTTGAAACAGCAGGAGCGGACATCGCCCGACTTACATCGAGTACGTACAACTGGCATTTGCCATCGCCACAGATTGCGGTGAAGCCGGGCGCGACTATTTTCACCGCCTCTGCCGCTTGTCCGCCAAATATCAGCGTGAACAAGCCGACAGGGTATTCTCCAACGCGCTCGCCACAAAACACGGTGACATACATCTGGGCACAGTGTTCCACCTTGCCGAAACCGCAGGGGTGACCATCCGCAAAGACGAGGTTATGAACAGCCCGGCGGGTACAAAAGGTACAGCAGGTACACCGCGCAATTTTTCCACACACGTGCGCGCATAATAAGGTAAGAAATGACGAAACTTCCGAAGAGGAAGAAGAACTATTGCCGGGCAGCGAACCGCAGAATCCATTGCCCACTTTCCCCGAAGCTGACTGGCCGGAGTTTCTGCAACGTATCATAAGCTATGGCAACACTGCGGCACAACATGACATCATGCTATTGGGAGCATTGACAGCTTTGGGTTCTTCCATGGAACGGTACGTGCGTTGTTCTTATGGCGGTAAATACCAGTATCCCTGTATGCAATGTTTCGTCATCGCTCCTTCCGCTTCCGGCAAGAGTATCCTTTCCTATATCCGGTTGCTCGTAGAACCTATTCACGACCAGATCCGCGCAGAAGTGGCCGTACAGATGAAAACTTATAAAGAGAGAAAGCGGCTTACGAAGCAATGGGCAAAGAACGTGCAAAAGTGGAAGCTCCGCAAATGCCTGCCAACAGGATGTTTCTCATTTCCGGTAATAATACCGGTACGGGTATCCTGCAAAATATCATGGATTCCGAAGGAACAGGACTTATCTGTGAAGCCGAAGCGGATACCCTTTCCACTGCCATAGGCTCGGACTACGGGCACTGGAGCGACACGCTCCGCAAAGCGTTCGACCACGACCGCTTGTCTTATAACCGCCGCACCGACCAGGAATACCGGGAAGTAAAGAAGAGCTTTCTTTCCGTCCTGATTTCCGGAACACCATCACAAGTCAAAACTTTTATTCCGACGACAGAAGACGGTTCTTTCTCCCGTCAACTGTTCTACTACCTGCACGGTATCTGGAAATGGGTGAGCCAGTTTACAGAGGACAAGATAAATTTGGAAGAGGTATTTACCGCTATGGGATTGGAATGGAAAGGGAAACTGGATATGATAAAAGCACATGGGATTCATACACTCCGGCTCACGCATGAACAGCAAGAGGAATTCGACGCACTCTTCTCCCGCCTGTTCTCCCGTTCGAGCATAGCTAACGGCAGGGAGATGTACAGTTTCGTAGCCCGCCTGGCTGTCAATATGTGTCGTATCATGGCGGAAGTAGCTGTATTGCGTGCTCTCGAAAGTCCGCAATCTTATCAGTTCAAGGTATCCCCTGCTTCCAGCTTTACTCCTGACAAGGAGATTCCTACCGACAACATCAATGACGGTATTATTACCCGTTGGGATGTAACTATTACTCCTGAGGACTTTAAAGCTGTACTTGCACTTGCTGAACCTCTCTACTGTCATGCCACGCATATCCTGTCTTTCTTTCCTGCCGTAGAAATCAGCCACCGTTCCAATGCTGACCGGGATTTCCTCTTCAAACAGTTGGGTGAAGAATTTACCCGCGCACAGTTGTTGGAACAGGCAACTGCCATGGGAATCAAGACAAACACTGCCCTCACCTGGTTGAAACGATTGACCAAAAGCGGAGTGCTTATCAGTATAGACGGGAAAGGAACTTACGCACGCGCATGTGTGCGTGTGTAAGGGAGCCCCGAAAAAGTGTACCTGCTGTACCTGCCCGTTATTAACAACGCAGCGCTTTGTCTGTACCAAAGCGGCGCTTTACGAGTGCTAAAGCTTAGCTTTACATCCTCTAAAGCGCCGCTTTAGCAGTTGTAAAACGCCGCTTTAGCACTCGTAAAACGCCGCCTTAGCACTCGTAAAACGCTGCTCCTCTAAGGCTCGCCCAACGCATCCACAATTATCCTTACTTCCAAGGGTGTATAAGAGCGATGTTCCGGTTGATACCCCAAATCATACAAGCGTTGTAAAAGTCCGGGACACCGTAGGATCCATTTTTTCATTTTCCGGTAAGCGGCAATACTGGTAAGTTCGGGAGAATAGAGTTGCGCCAGCTCCATGCGTCCATACGCACGTATTCTGAATTCTTTCATGATGGATAAGTTTCTGATTTACTGTTACAAAAGTAACAAAATATATCCACATAGCCAACGCTTTTCCATTGAATAACCGACCCTAATTGCATATAACTGACAAGGTATGAGCATAACGGCACATAACCGATTTTCGGGGATTCCGGGGTTGTATCTTTGTATCGTCGAAAGGGGAAAGAATCCCGGAGACACAATGTTTAACCCTTTAATTTATTGTTTTATGATTCGTTACAAAATTTATCAGAACCAGCAGCAGAAAGGCTTGAATGCGGGCAAGTGGTTCGCCCGTGCGGTAAGCGATGAAACGTATGATTTGGGCAAACTTGCCGAACATATGTCGAAGCACAATTCGCCGTATTCCGGCGGTGTCATCAAGGGTGTGCTCACCGATATGGTGGACTGCATCAAGGAGTTGCTGCTCGACGGCAAATGCGTGAAAATTGATGACCTTGCCATTTTCGGTGTGGGTATCCGTAGCAAGGCAGCCGAAACGCTGGAAGAGTTCTCGCTGGAGAAGAATATCACCGGTATGAGACTCAAGGCACGTGCCACCGGCAATCTGTCAACGACCAACCTGAAACTCGACAGCCAACTGAGACAACAGGCGGAGTATCAGAAGCCTACCACTTCCGGTGGTGGCGGTTCCGGTTCGGGCAATACACCTGACCCTAACCCGGATGATGGCGGAGAGACTCCGGACCCGGATCCGGCAGCATAGCCTTTGCCCCTATCTCCTGCCTCTCCTATTTTCTGTGAGCCCTTCTTTTTGCGAAGGGCTCGCCAATATCCAATTATTTAATCCATTAAAAATTGACTTATGAGCAATTCATCATCACGCCGCTCAGTATGGAGCTTAGTTCTCAAAATTATCATCACTGTAGCCACCGCCATCGGCGGTGTGTTCGGAGTGCAAAGCTGTATGTAGCCTAATGAGGACTATTACGCTAATTATCATTCATTGCAGCGCTACGCCGGAGGGGAAATCCCTCTCGGCGGAAGCCTGTCGTTCAGACCATATCCACCATCGTGGATTCCGTGACATCGGGTATCATTTCTATATCACACGGGACGGGAAATCCATCGGGGACGGTCTATTGAAAGGTCGGGGCACATTGCAGGAACCATAACGCCCATTCGGTCGGTATCTGCTACGAAGGCGGGCTGGATGCGGAAGGAAAGCCGAAGGATACGCGTACTTTGGAGCAAAAAGGCTCGTTGCTTGCTTTGTTGAGGGAGTTACGGCGACAGTTTCCGAAAGCGTTGATTGTGGGGCATCATGATTTGAATCCGATGAAGGGATGCCCGTGCTTTGAGTGTGTGAAAGAGTATTCAGATTTGTAAAAGAGGGAAATTTCATAGTAAAGGCGGTCACTTCACAAATGACCGCCTTTACTTGTTATACTATATTCTACTATTTTATTCTCAACAAATATATCGGCTATTCACCTACCAAATCTTCCACAAATTCTTTAAATGAATTACACTTCCCCGAATCTAACAAAGATAAATAATCTTCCTTACTAAACTGTGAAGTTATAGCACTTATCTCGTCAAGATGTTTGTCATACTGACGATCAGCCAAATGATATATGTCAGCTAACACTTTAGCAGGATGATAAAAAGAAATTTCCGGATCGGAAGTTATATCTATTTGCAACTGTGACATAATAAAATGCGGAGTTAAACCCGGATCTACTCGCTGAAAGAATTGATACATCCCCAAAATCCATGCTTCCACCTCCATAACAGCAAAATGATAACTTAGCAAGTCTTTTTGCAATGACTTGTCAAGTTGTTCACGGTCGCTGATTAATAGCTATATCAATACGTCGTTCCCTTGTTTGTTCATGATAAAGGTCACTATACATGTCACTCAAACCTATTATTTGATGAAATCCCGCATTCTGTAGACGAGGCCCCTCTTTCAGCATCTTACTGAGTACACTACGATCATTACCAACATTTACTATTTGGTAATAATTATAACTCTCCCGATCGCCAAAAGGATATGGTACCGAATGAAAACGGTCAGAACGAAGAGAGAAACACTCTATTCCCAAAAGAGAAGAATCGTAGTTATACCAACCACACAAAAATCACGAACAAAGATGTACTCGGATTGACCTTCTACAAAAACAGCAATTTTACGCCTATTCATTACAATCCTTCTTTTTCCGGATAATATAATCAGAAGAAAAGAAATCAAAATTACTCAAACCCGTGAATAGAAAACCATCGAATAAATCCGGATTCTTGACAATATCTATAGAAGACACTTCGCTCCCTTCACGTTGAAGGATATTCCAATATTTCAAATCAACTACATCCATCAAAAAAGTATCATTAGAACTGGCTATCAACTGTATATGATGTTCTATGCAAAAATCAAAAAGAATCTTTCCCAGCTTTGTAGAACGGTCATAGTCAAGTCCTTCACACAAATCGTCAATAAGTAACAAGGACGGGTATTCTCGAACAGACATATATTGTGCGTAAATGAGAAGATAAAGAGCACGAAACATTCCTTTTGACATCAATGCATCAAAAAGCTGGCTCTTGACATTCTCTTCGTGAAACAACACCATTTTCAAATTACTGCCATGTTCAAACAGCTCGATTCTTTGAATGGGATAACCAAGTTCATGTGCCTGGTCAATAACCTGTTGAATGGATTTTTCTGGTAAAGATTTAACCATCGCAAAGAGAGTTTGCCCTTGCCCTAATATATAAAAAGGTATAGCACTATCCCCTGCCATCTCTATTTCATTAAAGCATAATCCACACGCATGCTCTGCCCATAACATAATTTTCTCAATGAATGGATATTGCACTACATCACGGCGAACATGTAATGTCAATTTACTTACAGGAGGATTGATAGATTCACCACACAAATTAGTTCCATTTTCATTGCGAGACAATAAAGTCTCCCCATTTACTTTCAAGGACTCGTAAACCACATCTGCCCCTTTTAGACGAAATTCATAACTAATCGAGTCATTTTCATCTTCAAAGAAGCTCACTACGAAATATATCTAATGTGTTCCGTTCAGATAACTGCATCAAATAAAGCAATACATTCCCTAAGGCACGAATCGTCCTAGACTTACCTACTGCATTCTTACCTACTAATAAATTAACTTCCTGTAAGTTGATAGGCGATGCCAATCTCCAATCTTCTCCTCTATATGTAAACTGAGTTAACTTCATTTTATTCTGTTATGGCTTTATCGTACAAAAGAACTAATTCTTTCTTAGATTTCCTAACTTTATAGGCTTTTCATGCGGACTTTTTCATCTAGAGAACTTATATGAAGGAGTATTTGCAGAACCGGAATTTATTCGTATTGCCAAATATCATCCATGGTAAGGGGCACATAAGCACCATCTTTCATCTCTATGATAACAGAAGGTTCATGCACAACAAGAGTGTGCCACATTCCGGCAGGTACCTGAACACCATAAACACCTTTCGCGGGATTCAATTCATGACGACCGCATTCAACCCCTTTTTCGTTATAGAAAAGTTCAGTGACATGACCTCTAAGCAGAATTACAGTTTCACTAGTCGTTGTGTGACGATGAATAGGAACATGCGTTCCCGGTTGCAAGGCATTGAGCATACGTTGTGAAGTGTCTCCATCGCCATTACGCAAATCGAGATTGACACGGCGTCTCTCATTGTTCTCGGCCTGAGACAACAATTCATCAAGTAATTGGTTATTAATTTCCATTATTCCTTTCGTTAGCTTTAGCACGCAGATACTCTTCGTGCAAATGATAATACTTCTTTTTGAACAATATATAGGCTACACACAGCAATGCCAATACCACTACAAGATACAGATACTTGTTCACCGGCAGATAGATGGCTCCCAAAGAAATTACCAACTGCAAAGCCATGTAAATGGTGGACACTGTCACATGCTTAATATGCAGTTCATTAGCCATCAGTTGATAAGCATGTTTGCGGTGAGGTTGACCAATATTCTCGTGCAACATGATACGGTGACAGATAGTGAGTACACTGTCCACACCATATACCATCAACAGCACTATAGCCCAATAGTTTCCGCTCTGCAAAATATAAGAGCCCAGGAAATAGAGCAAAATAAATGCGATGGAGACACTACCCACATCACCGGCAAAGCATTTTGCCCTGGTACGGAAGTTGAACAGACAGAACACCAATACACTCAACAAAGTCACAATAATGAAGTTATTATCGGTGTATTCCTCCTGCATATTCAAGAGCAACAAGGGAATCAATACCGCCAATGAATAACCACCGGTGATACCATTAATGCCGTCCATAAAGTTATACGCATTGATAATGCCGGTGCATACTATAAGTGCAATGATAACCACCCACCAATACTCAGGCAGTAAAATTCCCCACTGATAAAACATGAGTGTCATAGCGGCGAAATGTACAATCAGTCGAAATTTATTGGGTACCGAATGAATATCATCAGCAAAACTGATGCCACCCAACATGGTGAGTCCCAACAGGAACCACGGACATGTAAAACCATAAAAGGCGGCATAAAGCCAGGCTCCAAACAAGAAAATAATACCACCGCCACGCAGCACTATAGAACTGTGCGACGAACGTAAATTAGGTTTATCTATAATGTTACACTTGTCGGCAACCTTGAAATATGCCAATTCAAGAACAAACAATAATACTGCTATCAACAGATATACGACCATACTTATTTTGTATTTGCAAATGATTTAACGGTTTGTGTTAGTCCTTCTTCGGCACGTATGGGCATTCTATCTACCCCCAGTGCTCTTTTTATTTTGGCATTGCTCACCACATAGTTCTCGGTAAGTTTCGTCAAACGCTCCGAGTTCAGCGGCAGGTGTAAAACGTCTCCCACTTTTGCCATGCCATTCATCAATCCCTTAGGCAGATGCCAGATGTGTGCCCTCTTACCCAACGCACTGCAAATGACTGCAATAAGCTCGTTCGTTGACAAAGATTCATCATCTCCCATATTGTAGATACCCGAAGCGACATCTTTGGTAAGCAAACCCTCAATGGCAAAACAAAGATTGCCAATAGAAGTAAAACAACGTCGGTTCTCAAACGCCCCTAACGGCCAAGGTATCCCTTTTTTCACCACATCATAAAGCAGATTGAGATTTCCTTTGTTACCGGGCCCATGTATCATACAGGGACGCAGGATGTACACTTGCTTACCGGTTGCAGGATGAGACAAAATATACTCTTCAGCCTTAATCTTGGACTCACCGTAAGGCCCCACAGGATTAGGGACAATATCCTCAGTGAGAATATCGCCCGGAACAAAATCGGCAGCAGCCTTTACAGACGAGAAGAAGATAAACTTTCCGGCCGATGACTGAAGGAACCAGTCATAGATTTTGTGTCAATCCGGTATTAATCTTGAAATATACCTCCGGCCCCGATGTTTTCTTCAAATCATGTGCCTTGCCGGCAAGATGGATGACAGCATCTACTTGTGGAATCTTATTTTCGTCAAGGTCGTTCCAGGAAAAGGTCTTGACCACACCCTCCTTTTCAGGAGCAACAATGTCGAGACCGTAAATCTCATGATTCCGTCCCATGGCTTTTACAATATTACTTCCGACAAAGCCGTGGATTCCGGTTATAAGTATCTTCATATTATTCTTTGTAAAAATCAATTCGAAAACTTTCACAAAGTATTTTAATCCAAGCAACGGCATACATGTCCATATTCCATTTTCACGACACGCACGGACAATCTCCTTATTCAATATCCAGTTACTCTTCAAGTTAGCGGTACTCTTACCTCCTGTACGCATCTTCATGAAATCCAAATGCAAATACTTCGACTTTAATTTATTTGAATAAAGAAAACGAGTCAGCAACTCATAATCAGCTGCAATCTTGTAGTCATACTGGTAATAGCCATATTTTTCAAAATTGTGCTTATATGTATAAAACGAAGGATGTGCAGGCATAAAGCCAAAACGGAAACGCCAAGGTGCAAAGTTCTTAGATGAATAATAGCGTATCGTCTTATTCAAATCACCATCATTCACAAAGCGGACATCACCATACACAGCCTCAATGGATTTATCCTGTTCAAAAGCCTCTGCTACCTTTGAAATCACATCCGTGCGATGAAAAAAGTCATCCGAATTGATGATGCCCACCACGTCACCGGTAGCCATTTTGATACCTTTGTTCATGGCATCATACATCCCCTTGTCTTTCTCTGAGAACCATTTCATGCGCCCATTGAACTTAGGCTCATATTCTTTGATTATACTCACGGTTTCATCCTTAGACAAGCCGTCGGCAATGATGTATTCCAAATCCTTATAGTCTTGTTTCAGGACACTCTCAATGGTGTCCCGTAGAGTTGCAGCACTATTCCATGTTACTGTTACTATAGAAATCCTCATATATTTATCATTAGTCATTAAACCATACAGCCTTACAGCGAAATATTCCAACGATTCTTAATAAATACCTTCATTTTCTCCTTATCCTCGCCACAAACCTTCTTACAAGCTAGGATATTACCATCCACCATAGCACGATACCACCATCCTTGAATGAATGCGAACAAGAAGCCCTCCTTGCCATCAAGGAAACCACCTCTCATAACATAGCGATAACAGAAATATACAAAGCTACGCCAAAACAATGGGAGCTTGTTATAATTATTCTTGCGGTTATGTTTCTCCTTTGCTTGTTTGCCAAGTCCTCCATTTTTGTCCCTATCATTACCCCCTGAAAGATTGAACTCATCATTCAACACCTCGCAAGCTTCACGCTGTGCATAGATGATGTGTTTACGACAATAGTCCCCCAAATCAATCAAAGAATGATCACAGAAATCATTATCCAACACTATTGAACGCCCCTCTTTCAGCGCAATATGCTCATCCATCAAGCGAGCATCGTCATATCTGCCCATACCTTTGCGAAACATACGCATAATCAACACAGGATATACGCCATGCTTTACCCACCTATCCATAAAGATGTGACGACGCTTCAACTCTATACCAGTCACCTCCTTGGGCAAAGTAGGCAACTTCGCTTCAATTTCTTCCATCAATTTTGGCAGAAGGTACTCATCTGCATCAATACGCAGCACCCATTCTGTCGATATCTCTACATTATCAAGCGCCCAGTTAAACTGTTCCGCTTGATTACCCGGATATTTGTGAACAACAACTTCAACATTATCAAACTCTTTACATATTTCGACCGTTCTGTCGGTAGAAGGGCTATCTACCACTATGACCTTTTTGGAAAAAGGACATACATTTTCCAAACAACGACGAATATGTATTTCCTCATTGTATGTGAGAATGATGGTTGTTAAATCAAGTTTATTCATTTTTCAGTTCTCTCTTCTTAATAAATTTTGCAGGATTCCCTCCTACTATAGCCCATTGTTCAACATCCTTACAGATTAAAGATGCTGCAGAAGCCACTACACCATCACCAATACATATTCCTGGAAGCACCCTACAACCTGTAGCAAGCCATACAGCACTACCGATAGTAATTCTACGCGTAATTAATGCAAAATGTGGACTATTTATATCATGTGAACCTGTAAGAAGATAAACATCCTTTCCTATACAAGACTTTTCACCAATTGTGATAGGAGCCATTGCATATACCCAAGATTTTTCACCTAACGAAGAAAGGCATCCCATTGTTACATTCCATGGGTATTCAATCTTGCAGGACGGATGTAAACTACAAGTATAATCTATTTTACTCCCAAAAAGGCGAGTTAACCACACTCGATATCTCCGAAAAATTCCAAATCGAGAGGGAGTCCAACGAAATATGGTACAATTTACTGTTACCCACAATAAATTCTTAATCTTCTCATTACGACTCAAGCCATTTGTTTGTATGGGCTCAAAAAGAGAGATCATCTTGCCCCCTTTCTGCACCTAAAATAAGACGAAGACATCCCTTCACCAACCATTAGTATCCTATCTTCCAACATATTATAAAAAAATTACTAACAATAATACAACAGACTTTACTACATTAGCCATTGAAACAACAACTGAAACTTCACCAATAATTACGCCCTTACCAACCATAGCCTTGGTGGCAATCTAAACGTTGTCTTTAATCATTATAGGAGCAGTTATCAATTCAAAATCGGGAGACGAAATATTAGGAGAGCCAAATAATCAACACTTCTTGAAATGCAACATTTGGTTCCAATAACAATGATTCCTCTACACATCTAATGCAACAATCTTTATCAATACTTGAATATGTACCAATTAAGATTCCATGGAACAACAATTTCGGCATCTCCACCAATAGAGCAAGTTCACCTTTGCCCAAACAATAAAAAAATAGCAACTCATGTTTTTCAGTAAGAAAAATAAAGTCCAACGGAATATAGTTGAATTGATAACATTCCCAACCTGATATTTTATACAGCAAACTATAAGGAGTTGTTTGTACTGGATTAAATACAACACTCGTAATCAACCATTGTAAAAAAGTAGGACAAACATAATTACTTAATATTCGAAATAAGATTAAAGAAATTTATCCAATCACTTTTTTGACTAAGATTGAATAAATGATATTGTTTCTTTTCAATACAGACTTTCTCAATCTCTTTGACCCAAAATCTAACATCATAAGGTTCAATAAATATAGCTCCTTCATACCCCCCGATTACATAACGAGCAAAATCTATATTAGAAGATACAGGAATTCCAAATGCGGCAGCTTCCATCAAGGGTAGTCCTACTGTCTCATAACACTTGTAAAACAACAAAGCTGTAGCTGATTTGTAATACTCTAACAATTTTGAGTGCTCCACTATTCCTTCAAAAATGAAATTCTTTTTCAAACCTAATTTTTCTATTACAGGAACTACATTTTTATTTTTATGTTTGGAACTTAGCACATGAATACGAACTCGATTAGCAATAGATTTATCGACAGTATACAATTCTTTGACAGCCCTAACCAATGTAATTTCATTTCTATACTTCATTCCTTCTCCAACAAAAATGAAATGAAAATTGTTATCACCCCAATCATAAGATTCAACATTCAAGCTATTTATTTTTTCCATATCAGGAAAGAATGTATTAATTCTATCCTGACTAATACCAAATGTTTTTGCAAATCGTTCCTTAACAACCGGTGTCTGAACGGCAAAAATAGTATCATTTGCCCATGTACTCTTCATCACATAAGGATAGACAAATTTATAATAGAACAAGATTCGCTCAAAATGGTAGAACGGATTATAAAATCCAGCATACAAGGGAATAGCCTGATGATAATAAACAATTTGTTTACAATCCTTAATATACTTATATCCATTGTTTTGAAGTGAGATAATCAAATCTGGTTTAAATCCTTTTTTTGCTAAGTCTTCGCTCAAATGAATCCGTTCATATTGCAACAATTTGTAACCTCTAGTAATATGATTTACAACATATTCTACATTGGGAATTTTAGGTTTATCCAATGCTTCAACTTACATACACCAAATATTTATCAGAGCCGATATATTCAGGCAAATGACTCATAAATTGGTTATAAATAGTCTTTGCTCCTCCCATCTTAATAGTTGAAGCCATTACTAATATATTCATATTATTCCAATTTAAATGACCTATAATAATTATGCAATAGACCCAGGACCATTGCTAATTTGAATGGTCTTATCTGCCAAAAGCGATTGAGCGAGCTTACAAAAATTAGCCGCAGCATTAGCGGGGCTCCACACATCATGAATGGTCCGATAGGCATTAATACTCATTTGCTCACGATCATTAGGATGCCGTAATAACCAATAAACTTTATCAAACAGATCATCTTCCTTTGACAAATCAAAAGTAAAGCCATTCACTCCTTCTTTAATTAAATAAGGTGCAGCACCCGTATCAATAGATATCACAGGACAACACCCACATCCCATCGATTCATTCACTACAGCCCCCCACCCTTCAAGTCTATTGCTCGTAAAACAAAAAATATGATGATTCTTCATGATTATCATTACTTCACTATTAGGTAAGGATCCTAAGAAAGTCATACAATCAGACAAACCTTGATGAATTGCCATCTGCTTAATACTTTCTTCCTCAGGTCCCGTACCAATCATAGTAATGCTGAATTTCGCACCTGCTATTTTAAGTTTAGCAGCCAATTCAACCATACGTTCAGCATGCTTTAAAGGAATAAAACGAGCCACCCACAAAATCTTCGTAATCTGATTGCGCTTCTGCTGCATAACTGATTCAATGTCTAAATCTGGCACAGTTGTAAAATACCCCCACTTATAACTCATACCACGAAAAGCCAACATTTTATGGAAATCATTAGCCGCATAGCCTCCTGTTCCCAATAAATATACCGGTTTTCTATGACAATGTAGATGATAAAATAACATTTGTTTGATTAAACGAGGAGAAAACATATTTACCCAACCGCGCTTAAACCAACGTTCACTATACAAAAATGTTAGTTTACCAGTTTTTACCCGCTCTTTAAAATATTTTATAGGACAAGAACCATAAACAAATACATCAGCATCATGTATTATCTGTAGCGCTTTATGATAAGTCTCCTTACTCTCATAAGACTTTATTAGATAAGGTCGCTTAGAATAATCCGCATCTATATTATTTTCTTCATTAGGAACATTAGTCTCAATGAACCAAAACTGCCCATTAGATAATTTATAGAGTTGATCAGCCACTCCAACTTGATGAATATTTAATGCGACTGTGGCAAATGCTATAGTCATAAAAATAAACTGTTTACTTTGATTGAAAATTATTTATGTATTTAGCGTTAACAACACCTCTTCAACAGATACACATAGTCACTACATTGAGCTATAGATATCCAAAACATAAGAAACAAGAAACCACCAGCAAATAAAGCATGACCTTCTACAATAGCGTATAACATACAAGACAGCAACATTGATAATCTAAAACCAGCAACAACATCTCTTTTTTTTCTCCTTATTACATTATATGCAGACAAAATAATCAATAAGTATGGGATAAAGCCTAATAATCCAGTCATAGACAAAACTGAAAGATGAGAAGATCCTGGTTCTATACCGCCATTATCATTGTAATCATCAGTATATTTAGGGTCTACAGCACCAAAGCCTACTCCCAAAAGAGGAAAGGAATTGAACTCATCCCAACGATTATCCCACTTACTTTGACGACTACTAAATGTACTGCCAGCATTTAGATTTCCCTGCTGTTTTTCAATGAGTCCTGTAGTCACTCTGTCAGCAACAGGTATAGCCAATATACCAGAAACGATTAAAAGCCAAGTTACTTTTCCCCTTGCTTTATTTGAAAACAACAGCGAATAGATAATAGGAAAAACCAAAGACATCACAGCCCCGCGACTAGCAGAAAGAAAAGTAGCCAAAGCTCCTATCAAAAAAAGAATAATATATATTAGTTTTTTATTATGTAGATATGCATGAAAAAAAAGCAACGATGTCAATGCGGCCAAAGGTCCCATCAACATGGAATGGACAAACAGTCCACTAAAAGTACCAGCTTGTCCATCCACAACATTGACAAGGTCAGCTCTATTAATATGCAAAGGCATAAAATTGATACCTAAAAAATAGCAAAAGAAAGAGGCTATGGACATTATTCCCAATAAAATCAATAAATTTCTACAAGCTAAAGTCCTAAACTTAACTGCAATATCGGATTGAATGCATGGTGAACACACTAATGTAATCATTACAAACAATCCAAATCGTATTTGAGAGTTAAACATGGAAGTGCTCGCCATCAAAGCACTAATTCCAAAAGCAACATACAATAAAATAAACTTACTATTCCATTGAATTCGTCCTTCCTTCAATATATAGAGAAGACATAACATACAAGTAGCAAAATATAGCATACTTGTGGGGAAAAATAAGAATCCAGAAACAGTACTTACAGCTACTACCGCGAATAACCATGCCAAATAGCTACAACTTTTAGGAGCATTCACTTCCGAAAACACAGGCAAATGTGTCAAAAAAAGCAGGTACTTACTCATTTTCTTCTCAATGGTATAGCTTTGGCAACCAATCCTTTAATTAAGCTATAATCTGGATATTCCCCTTTAGTGCAACTGCATGCAGCGACAATAGACTTACGTCCTATAACTGAAGAGCCCAATAGAGTAGCCCCCGTACAAATCCAACAACCATCAGCTATAACAACATCTTCAGTTATGCCATCTCCAGCAATAGATGGACCATCAAAATCAATAATATGACTTCCATTTAATACAACACAACAAGGAGCCATATTTACATCTGAACCTATCTTAATCTTGGAAGAGGTATAAATAAAACATTTAGGACCAATCCAAGTATTATCACCAATTTCTAATGTGCCAGAACCTGAAAATACCGCACTAGAGTTAATACGCACATTTCGCCCGATTTTAGCCCCACAAAAACGGAGTAACACACGTTTTAAGCCAAAGCACCTAGTTTCTGGCAAAAGAACAAAAATAAAATGAACCAAATAAAGTTTAAAGCTACTCATATCAAATAAATTTAGTAATAGATTTATATAAGAGTATTGAAAGATTCATCAGACTAATCTTAAATAATTCCTTCATATTTAAACCTGATGCCTTTGTCAATGGATAATACGGTTTAGATTTTAATTCATCTAAAGTAACAACTGAATTAATATCCCAAAAAGCTAAAGCCTGTGAATAGACAAAAGCAATTTGTTTCATAAAATAGTTGTAAGCAACGGAATTATCACCCACATTGACCAAACAAAAATCGTATAATGAATCACAAATAGTAAGAAAACTAGTCACTCTTTTATCATTCCTACCCGATTTCATAATAGAGCCTTCACGTTGATAGTAATTGTAAATAGCCTTATCTACATAAGATATTCTTTGAGCCAAGCAATAAGCTCTGGGAGTGAACTCTTGATCCTCATGCAAAATACCAACCTTAAATCGTAAATCATACTTAATTAGTTGTTCACGTTTATAAAATGCCAAAACAGCAGCTGGCGGCATTGGCTGTGATACAAGATATTGCTCACCACACAATATTTTACCGTCAATTGTAGAAGGATTATTATAAGCTTCTATCTTTCCTCCATCAAAATATAATTGTAGATTAAAGCATAATGCATCCAATTCGTTAGCAATAGCATAATCTAAGAGAGGCTTGACTGTATTGGGTTCAATGAAATCATCACTATCTACAAACCAAATATATTGTCCTTCAGAATATTCTAAACCAGTATTACGTGCAGCACTTAACCCCCCATTCGATCTAGTTATTACCTTGACATTTGTATGCTTGACCTGCAAAATTCTCAGCTATATTCAGTGAATTATCAAGACTACCGTCATTTACGATTACGACCTCGAATTCACTCTCATCCATTCCTTGGACAAATAATGACTCCAAGCATCGCAATAAATATTGCTCAACATTGTAAACAGGTACTATTATACTTAACTCTATTTTCATATATTATCTTTCTCCCATCAATATAGGAACATATTTTCTAATGAAAGGTGTTATAGCTGTTAATACTACAACAATAGCAAATACTGATATCAAAACAACAAACCAATTAGAAAATATATCATAAACATGCAATTGAATAAACCATAACAATTCAGTATGCAAACACATAATCACTAAAGTTGAACGCGAAATACTCTCAATAAACGAGCTTTGTTTTGCAATCAAGATACATAAAGAAATCACACCAAAGATACCAATAAAAGCAAATATCAAACTGAATACTGGATAACCAGTATACTGATCAGCTACCATATCCATATTGCCGATAAGTCGGTAACCCATCCATACCAGCATTAAACATATCACAGCGGCTACAAACTCAATCACCTTCTTGCTTACCATATAATCCGCAGCATTTATAATTTTATCTTTTCCTAAAAAGCCAACTGTAAAAAACAATAGGGCGCAAGGCAGTGTGTGTAAAGCCAAATAAATAGGTAAATTAATCACGCCCAATGTGGATAACAGAATCAACATAACTGCAGGGTACTTTTTATAGGCATATACACAAATATTGCAGAAGAAAAGTGACCACAAAAACCATGCCGGTCCACAAGACACAGGAGAATCACCACAAAGAAAAGAATTAATAAAAACAGAGAGGGTAGTATTAAATATATCCAAACCACCACCCGCTTTCAATTTAATAAGATACCAAATGAGGCACAAGGCTGAAAATAAATAATAAGGTACAATTAATCTTTTAGCCTTTATTTTAACGAATTCACCAAATGGCATGTTCAACGACTTATCACTAGTTAGGAATCCACTAATAAAGAAAAATAAGGGCATATGAAACATATAGATATACCCTCTCACTTCAGCATTGGGAAAAATATAATGTCCTAACACAACAAGGTATATACCTAAGGCTTTAGCCCAATCTACCCATACAACTCTACCCTTCATTAACGATGTTTAATAGATAGGATTATAGTTCTCAACTTGCTTCCCATCATTTTCGCCATGCGTTCTTTAAATTTCTCATAAGGAGTTAACCAACTTCCAGCAAAATGATGTATGGTTGTACTATTTTCTGTTAAATAAATTTTGCCATCTTCCAAAGACTTTGGACAAAAATAATCATTCGGGTACATCGTAAAGTAATCTGGTATATTTTGATACTTATTGTTTAGAAGCAAACCGTGCTGTAACATAATACTCGTTATCGTCTCTACATTTGTAGTCAAATCTAAAGAACCATCTTTACATACGAAATGTCGATCGTTGTAATAATCGAGATTCTCTTTTACCCACTGACCACCTTTTTCACTTGCCATTATACCTGTTGGAACGCGAGTTGCATTTTCAAAACCGGAAAATGCATGATGAGAAAGATAAGGATCCAAAGGTTTTAGTACTTCAACATCTGTGTCCATGTAGATTCCACCTTCGTTGTAAAGCGCATACAATCGGACAATATATGTAACAAACGCAAATCGACGATTATCATAGGCCTCTCTTGCATATGGGAACAAATCCAAATCAAAATTATCCTCGTTCCATTCTTTAATCACATAGTCTGGGCAATATTTTTTCCACGATTCGATATAAACCTTAGCATCAGCTGGCAATGGATTACGACCAAACCAACAATAATGAATTACTTTAGGTATCATATAATATTTATTTTAAAGCATTACATATTCTCTTACAAGCCAATCCATCTCCATAAGGATTAACAGCTTTACTCATCTTTTCATAAGCGACAGCATCATCAAGAAGAGTTGATACTTCCTGCACAATTTTATTATAGTTTGTTCCAACAAGGTGTACTGTTCCATTCTCAAGTGCTTCTGGACGTTCTGTTGTATCTCGCATTACTAGAACAGGCTTGCCAAGACTTGGTGCTTCTTCTTGTATACCACCGCTATCTGTCAATACGATATTCGCCTTTTCCATCAAGTATACAAAACTCAAATACTCAATGGTTCTATGAAAACATATTACCAAGATTGCAAAGTTCCTCTCCGAACACTTCGTGAATAGACCTACGGACATTAGGATTCAAATGCATAGGATAAATAAAGTCCACATTAGGATATTTAAGAGTTAGTTCCTTGATAGCTTCACACATATGTATAAAACCATCCCCAAAATTTTCCCTTCTATGACCAGTCACTAACACAAGTTTCTTTCCATTAGTAAGTCTTCCTGTGTCATAACCTGCTTTTTCCAAAGTACTCGCTAGATCAGAATTAAGGTTTTCATCATTTTTAATTTTGTCAACCACCCAATAAAGTGCATCGATAACAGTGTTGCCAGTTACAGTTATTTTATCTTCAGAAACTCCTTCCTTCAATAAGTTTTCCTTTGATAATGGTGTTGGTGAAAAATTGAAAGTTGCAATTCGTCCCGTTATTTGCCGATTCATCTCTTCAGGCCATGGGCTATAAATATTATAGGTGCGCAGTCCAGCCTCAACATGCCCAACGGGAATCTGTTGGTAAAATGCAGCAAACGCAGCAGCTGTAGAGGTTGTGGTGTCACCATGTACTAACACAACATCAGGCTGACATTCTTTCAATACATCACGCATACCTACAAGTACACGAGTAGTGACATCATAGAGATCTTGTCCCTGCTTCATAATGTTCAAATCATAGTCAGGCTTGATACCAAAGATTTGAAGCACTTGATCAAGCATTTCACGATGTTGTCCTGTTACGCAAACTATTGTTTTGAAATTATCAACATCTTTCTGGAACTCCTTTACGAGTGGAGCCATCTTGATTGCTTCGGGACGAGTTCCGAAGACTAACATTACTTTCTTCATGTTATAATAGTTTTATTATGAATTTACATCTTATACTGATTTTTTAGCCCCAAGCAAAATAGGGCAATATCTAATTTATTAATGGATTTACTAAAGTCAACATAGCAATAATAGTAGCAGCCACTATAATATGAAAATATTGAGAATATATCAAAGATATGAAGATGCACGAACCAGAATGCAGGAGCATGAATACAAATTATTAGTTACCTTGAAGTCGCTACAGCCGATATAGGACACTAGGTAATAAAGTACATATACCAGTATACAGAAAGCAAAGGAATGATTGTGATTTCCCCTTTAGCCATATTCATATTACCAATACACAATACCTACAATTACAAAAGCAAATAGTGAAAAAATAGTTGCAACTAAATTATGAGAATTCAGATACGCTGCGATGATATTCATGTATCTCTTCAAGAAATACCCCAGTACCTAAATAAATGTTATGGGGGGACAATAGATAACGTTAAAGATTTAGGATGAAAAGGAGCAAAATAAAAATTCCAAACCATGATGGCGA